>CEQY01056018.1_pt1 | contig 15235 bp, 7 predicted proteins | sample 361391 | NCBI WGS metagenome assembly CEQY01 (sample SAMEA2621075, study PRJEB7988) | marine metagenome | isolation source: saline water (ENVO:00002010), including | reverse complement strand
GCGCCTATGAACAATGTGTTTTGGATGCTCGAACGACGATTGATTCAATGAATGATATCGCCGATTTAAACTATGTTTGGGACTTAGATACCTCAGTTGACAGTAACGGAGATGGTATCAGAGACAATGATGCTGACCTAACCGGTGCTAGAGTCGAATATATGTTCAAGAAAGAAGGCAAGGTTACCATCAAAGCTATTGTTTGGGATGAAAATCCAGAAAAACCGGGTTCAGCAAAATTAGTGATTACTGTTGGCGCGGCAGATCGTAACATTATCCAAGAAGCTGGTGCATTGTTAGCCGGTGAGGAAGCCAGTCCAATCGCTCAAGTGGGTTTGGTGCTAATCCTGATTCTGTTGTTGGTGTTAGTTGCCAGACGTCGAGAAAATTCAGCCAAGGCGAAAAACTGGCAACGTGATGATTTAGATGATGCATTTGATAGAGAAAGCAATTTGGAATCTGCGCATAAAAAACCTGCCTCACCGCCCCCAGGCTTTGTCTTCGAACAGGCATTGCAGATTGCTCCAAGTTCATTTGATAGCGGAGATATTTCTATCGATGAATTGCTTGAAGGGCCAAAATTACCTGACAGCGGACTGCCTGATGGTTGGTCGATGGAACAATGGCAGTATTATGGACATGAATGGTTAAATTCCCAAAAATAGATGAAATGTTCAATAAATCGACTCTCTCAAGTAATAGAACGATATGGGACTGACATGTTTAAGCAACGCTGCTTGGCTATACTTCTAATTTCAATTATGTTTATTGCCCCATTGACTAGCCTTAATGACTCAAAAAGAGAGAGCCTAGCAGACACTCCAGTAATCAGTGAAAGTGGTACGCTAAATGGTTGGCCTGATGTTCCAACATGGCGAATTGGTGACAAGTACACCTATGAGACTCAATTCGATGTACAACAATTGATTCAACAAGCAAATGTTGCCGCATCACTTAACACATTGACCGGTGACACCGTTTACGAAGTTACTGACGTATTCTTCATCAATGTGAATAACATCCAGACATTGGCGTATAAGATGGAAATAGATGGTTCATTTACTTCCGGAAATAGTGGAGCAACTCTAGAGGGAATCTCCGGAAGATTGGACATTGGCTATACTGGAGAAGACATCATCAGAGTTAGAGATATGGCTGTAATCAATTCACAGTTTGAACTGGACGTTAAATTTAGGCCGCTTAACTTTGGTTTCTTGGAACAAGATGTCGCAGTTATTTCGTTTGACACCTCTTATAATCCACCAAAAGAAAAGTATGATTTCCCACTACATACGGGGGATCAGTGGTATATGGAATTCTTTGCTTCAACCTCAGTTTCGGGAACCTCCGATTATTTTGACCCTTCAGAATTTGACACAGCTGGACCCGAAAACAATAGTTGGCAAATTACTGCTGAAGGAATACCGACTGAGGATGGCAACAATATTGCTTATTCAGGATGTGACGACTCATACAAAATTAACGAGTGGAATGTAACTGGAGTGAGTCAAGGATTCAACTGGTATTGTCCAGATGTTAGATATAATTCATGGATGAGAATCAGTAACGCTGCCGGATTCACCATTGATTGGTTATTGAAATCCTATGAGCCTGCTGGCTCAAGTGGCGTCAATCCCAATTCAGATCCCGGAAATCGCGATATTGAAATTGATATTGGACTTCAAGGAATTGCCACACTACCAAATGTTGAACAAACTATTTCCATAGATTATGGTGGTGCTGGCAGCAATGCACAAGCCAATACCAACTTACAACTTCGCTATGAAATGACTAACACCTATCTCAACCCAACAACTGATACCAATGGACAAGCTACAGAAATCCTCAATTCTTCTGACGTAGTTGATACCACAAATTCTAGTGATGACTTTTCTAGCAATGGATTAATTGTATGGGACCCTCAAACCGAGATTATTGGAGCCGCCACAATTGTGATTGATTTATCACTAACACCGGTAGATTTGATTGCTCAAACCGATGCGATAATTGTTACTAGAACTAGAGATGGCGTTGAATCAATACTCACCAAGTCAATTGGTTATAACGCACTTCCAGGTGATACATTATCATTCTCAATCCCAACTCAAAACCGCGGCCTACTAGCCTCTCCTGCCACTACAATTGACGTTACAACCCCAAGTGGCACAGTGATAACCGAATCCCTACCGTCAATCCCATCTTATGGTGAATCAAGAGTTGACATAAATTGGGAAGTGCCGGCAAATGAACCGATAGGGACTCAAAATTTGCTGATTGAAGTTGACCCAGACAATCTAGTCACTGAAGACTCAAATCGAACCAATAATCTAGCCAATGTTGATATTTCTATTGGACGAGTTCCCACTGCTCAAATTACCGTTTTAGATGATGTTTATACTTTTGAAAATGTCACTATCGATGCATCTGCAAGTTTTGATGAAGATGGTGGAGGAGTTACTTGTCGTTTTTCAGTAGAAAAGCAACCTGGACTAATTGACAACGTTGACAGTGAAGACTGCATAATTGAATATAATTGGAGTGACGGCAGAGTATGGAATATCCAAGTCATTGTAACTGATGATGAACTCGACACCGACATAGTTGATGTTTCTGCAACTGTACTAAATCGAGCACCTTACATGAATCTTACAATAATTGATAGTTTAGCCAATGAGATTACTAGTATCGGTGTTGATCAGTTTGTTACTGCTGATGCTACCGACAGCGGCGATGTTGATACCATCTCTCCATCCGGCCAAGAAGTCACGATAACTTGGCCCGGCCTAAATTGTAACGAAGGAACCACTCAACCGACTTGTACCTTCCTAGCCAACCAAGAAGGCCCTATGACCATAACAGCAATTGCTGAAGATGATGATGGAGAGATTACGAGTATCACTACTACCCTAGACGTATTGAACGTAGCACCAACAATATCCAACCCGGAACTTTGGCAAGCTGGACAAAACCAATCCGTTGATGAGATGGGATATTGGAATCTCAATGAAGACGAGACTGTAATCCTAAGAGCAGTAGCAGATGATACACCACTAGACAAAGATACTCTGATTATTGAATGGATGCCTTCTGACTTGGATGAGAATTGGACCATTACTACTGTTGGGCCTTCTTCACAGACAACCGTATCTTGGCCAACCTCCGGACTTCATACCCTCACTGTAGTAGCATATGATAATGACAATGTAAAATCTGAAGTGCGAAGTGGAATTGTCAACATCACAAATGTCGCGCCATCAATTGCTAGTCTAGGCTCAACACAGCCAATTTTTGAAGATAACAATATTACCTTCACGGCTGAAGTTGACGACACTGCTTCTGATGTAGAATCGCTAGTAGTATGTTGGGATTTAGATTCCTTGGCCGATGAAGATGGTGATGGTTTTACCGACAATGATTGTGATATTAGCGGCTTAGATATGACTGCATCATGGCCAACTACTGGGGTTAGATGGATTACTGCAACCGTAACTGATGATAATGGTGCAACTGATTCAACCAGCATCAATGTAAGCGTTATCAATACTGCACCAAGGGCTAAAATAACTAACTCAACTGATGTCTTAGCACTTAATGAAGGTGATAACCTAACCTTATCTGGAATTACTACAACAGATACTGCTTTTGATAAATTGTCTTTGATATACGCTTGGGATAGTAGTCACATAGATTCCGACCTTGATGGTGAAAAGACGGGCGATATTGATTTCTATGGGCAAGAATTTCTAATGGCTGACTTGCCTGCGGGATCATGGACAATAACACTCACGGTAACTGATGATGATGGCGAATTTAGTACTACTAGTATCGATATCAAAGTAAAAGCCAAGCCCGCTGATAATTTCCTAGAATCAATCACCGACTCTGTTGGCGGGGTCGGCACCTTGGTAATTGGTGTTCTTGCAATAGTAATAATCGGCCTTGCCGCATTCTTACTTTTCACTAGAAATTCACGACCTTCACCTGAGAAGTTCACTGACTTCAATATTGGCGGCACGACCAGCCAATTTAGTGACCCAATAACCACGCCAGGAGCAGATGCTGGATTTGGTTTGTACCAACAAGAGACGGTACAACCAGACCCATATGCTGCGTACAACCCAGTTCCACAGGATACTGCACAAATAGATCCATATTCCACATACAATCCAACAACTCAAACGGTGTCTGAACCAGCACCAACCGCAACTGCACCAGCACCTGCACCTGTACAACAAGGCCCACCACTCCCTGCAACCGGACTTCCGCAAGGCTGGACTATGGAACAATGGCAACATTATGGCGCACAATACTTAGCCGCTCAAAACCCCGCTCCTGCGCCAATTCAACCAACAAGTACAGGTACCACAACACAATCCGCAACTAGTAATCTAAACGATTTATTAGATGATCTTGACTTGTGATGTGGAAAAATGGCGAATCTGTGGAGTTTCTTTGGCTTACCCGATCCCGATGGTAGTGTCAAGAAACCAAAAAAGGCTACTCCTAAGAAACCAGAAAGCCAGACTAGAAATGGATTAACAGGCAATAGCTTGACTCAACAAACGATAGTTGAGATCGAATCTGAGACTCCAGAACAACTAGCAAGCCCAACTGAGCAAAAGCCAACCACTACCAAGAGCGTCGTGCCAGCTAATTGGAATGGACCATTAACAGCGGATGGTGATGCTTTTCATGACTTAGGAGTTCAGAATTTAGCTAGAAGATCGTTTCCTTCCAGAGCATTAAGGTATGTTGCCCCCAATGAAAAGAAGCAGATACCAACACGAGGTATCGCTCAAAGAGTTGCTAATGGAGATACTGTTATTGTTGACTTGCGAAGTATGTTTCACATGGACTCGCACCAAAATGCCTGTCGCAGAGAATTAAAGATGATGAGTGAGGAAGTTGGTGTGGGGATTTTCGCGCTGGATTCTGAGGATAAGTTGTTAATGATTCCCGGCAGTGATGTTATCGTCGATACTGGCAATCATGATTTAGGCATAAGTGCACTGATGAATTAACAAAAACGTCGGAAATTGGCTTAAAAGGGGTATTTGACTGCCTATGATGTGGCCGGGCGATTTAAAGTTCCTTTCTCAGGATTGAGTGGTTCCTACATACCTCATTTCACATCATCAATGATTATGATTATTCCATTTATGCTAACAGTAACCTGGCTATCTGCTACCGAGTCAGATTACTCATTCAAACAAGAAAATTACCGCTTGGAAATGGCGTTCATTTTAACTGCATTAATTTCACTTGGCTGGCTAATGTCAATGGTTGTTGGAATTGTGTTTGATTTATTTCCAATTACCCATGATAGCGAAGCTTTCAATCACACACATTCAAATCAATATTTGCTAGTAAACCTAGTCGGTCAAGCATTAATAATGGGAGGAATTTTTTCAAATAATCTTAACGTAATGTTTGATATGGTAACTATTGGATTAGTGTTACTATGTTGGGGGCTAATATCAGTTGCATGGCCGAGTTGGAAACTTCATTTAGATTCTAAAGAAAATCAAAGAAATTGTGGAAACGTCGCACTTTTACCTGCATTATTGATTCCCGTATCTGCTCTAGTAATTCTTGGGTGTTGGATTTTCCGTCAAGAAACCGGATTACTCGAGTTTGGTTTCTCTTTCAATGTTGTAGTTCTCATGGGAACAATATCTCTCACCTTGATTCTCGCTCATTTCAATCGACGTCTATCATGGAATTTAGTTAAATTTACCGATTTCCGTCCAGTAGTTGCAGTCTATCTCCTTTTAGCATTAGTTCATTGCTTCGCAGTATTATTGTATGAACGAGGAGAAGTCGCCGAAAATATTGTCAAAGGCAGTCAATCCTTGCCATTCTTTTGGGCTTTTATTTCAACAAGACCAGTTAAGATGCTGCAAAATACGATTGGAAAAAACCGCAAACCACATTCTGTACTGATAGGTCAAGGCCAAATGTATTTTTTAGTCGTAGCAATTATGTCGATTATCCCAGACTTTGATGACGGGAAGTTCATCAACATATCATATGTGACTCTGATATTCTCTAACGTAATGCTATCAATATGGGGTTCCGTGATTTATCTGCATAAGGATCATCTTCACCAATCTATACACAGTCGTTCCAGTTTACACAAAATGCTCATCTTCAACTTTATTGGAGTTTTATCATTATTCATGATTGGTTTCCGAATCGATATACTGGGTGATGATTCTGATTTAGTCTATTTCATAATGAGAAATTTTGCACTAACTTCAATGATGGTTTACATGGTAGTAATTCTATTCAAAGACATGATATTATCTCTTGACACCTGGCACAGAATACCCATGCATCACGAGCGTTATGTTTCATAGTCACTCAATTCTACCAGCCGCTCCATAGCATCTCCAGCAATACCTAATACCGTTGCTTCATCACCTTCAACAAGTTTTGCGAACTTACCCATATCGCCGGCAAAGTCATACGAACCTGCTTTACCAACCCATGACTCATTTAGTACTAATTCAACCAATACCTCATCAGCTAAATTCTCAAATTCAACAATTGCTTGGTTCAAATGAAATTCCCATTCACCTTGATGAAAGATTCCGGTAGCAGACCAAACCCTATGTCGCCGACCTGACAGCCGATGTAACATAGCTGCAGCTTGGATGGCGTCGTTTGCTTTACCCATGGCCAAATCATCAAAATCTGGATCCTGTAGCATCGTATCACTAACAATAATCAAATCAAAATCCTGTGAATTATTTACTGCTGCAGCCTTTTTTTGGCAGATTTCCAAAATTTGTCCCGGCACAGTATCTGCACTGGATGATTCATCAACCAATTCAAGTGCTTGGCAAAGCAGATTGTGAAACAGAGGCAGCAACATCTCCTTACGTCGCTTTGACGCTGAAGCAAGCCATACCCTCATAGAACTAAGGCATTCACTATACTGAATCAACATTGTTATTTGCATGTTCTATTTTTAGACATATTCAAGTGATTGATTGCAATCCGACAAACGGTGGCCGAATGTCTGGACTAGAAAGAATACCCACACACATTGAAGGATTAGACGAAAATATGCAGGGTGGAATCCCTCAAGGGCACATATGCTTGGTGGCAGGTGCATCTGGAGCAATGAAGTCAAGTCTAACTTTTTCCATGCTTTACAACGCAGTATTGTATGGAGAAACTAGTGGAATCTATATCACTCTTGAACAAGGCAAGGAATCGCTGCGCGCCCACATGAGCAATATGGGAATGAATGTTGACGATCCAAGAGTTAGAAATCGTATTGCGATTATTGACCTAGTAGACTTACGAGTACAGCTAGACGAACAAGGTATGAGCAATCGAGTAGATTGGATGGGTCAATTAATCAAACAATTGACTTCATACCGACAATCTATCGGGTTTGAATTATTGGTTTTTGACTCACTGGGTGCATTCTTTACCCTAACAAAAATGGAAAATCCAAGGGATGAAATTTTCCGATTATTTGAAGCGGTAAGGAGACTAGGATTAACCTCCTTCTTCATCTGTGAAATGACTGGAGAGGATCACAAACAATTCGGTGAATATGGAATTGAAGATTACTTATCAGATGGTGTCATCCATCTAGTAATGGAACGTTCCAATGACGATGTCAGTAGAAAACTAAGCGTAATCAAGATGCGGCATACTAACCATATGCTAGGATATAAGCCATTCAAGTGGAAGTCTGAGGAACAAAGGTTTACCACTCTTTAATCATTCAACGGTAACTGATTTGGCTAGATTCCTTGGCCTATCTACGTCACAGCCAAGTGCTATAGCCGTATGATAAGCGATTAATTGGAGAGGAATTACCGAAAGCATTGGAGAAAGATAATTATTGACTTTCGGTATTGCAATATTTATGTCTCCCTCACCGCTAATATCATCACCCGCTTCGTGGATTAAAATTATTTTAGCACCTCTAGCCCGACATTCATGAATTGCTGAGCGTGACTTTTCTTTGACATGATCATTAGGTACAATGAAAATAACAGGACTGCCCTCTTCCAACAATGCTATTGGGCCATGCTTCATTTCCCCAGCAGGATATGCTAGGCATGGAATGTAAGCTACTTCCATTAACTTAAGTGCGCCCTCTTTAGCCACTGGTGCCGATATCCCCCGGCCGAGAAACAAGACACACTTGGCATGTTTAACTAAATCAACAGCTTCCATTATTGGCCCTTGATTATCTAGATACTCTTCAATTAAGTGAGGTAGTTGTTGAAGATTGTCGATTACTTCTTTGCCCTTTTCCTTGCTTAGGGTTCTCGAGCGCCCAACTTGAATAGCAAAAATTGTTAGGGCGGTCACCATATTAGAGAATGCCTTAGTCGATGCTACTGCCTGTTCGGGCCCTGAGTGAATGTAAACTCCTTGGCCACACAATCTCGCAATTGATGAGCCGACTACATTTACCACACCGTGAACTTTACCCCCTTTGAGCAAGATTTCCTTTACTGCAGATAATGTATCTGCTGTTTCTCCCGATTGTGAGACTGCAAAATGTAATGCATTGGGGTTGATTACTGGCTCATTGGTTCTAAATTCGCTAGATATGTGTGCTACAGATGGTATTCTGGCTAAAGATTCAATCAAAAAACCGCCGATTTCTGCTGCGTGGTTGGCGGTGCCACAGCCGAGTAATCTAACGTGTGGAAGTTTAGAAAGTTCAAGTGGCGTCATATTAAGGCCACCTAGCCGACCGTTGCCTCTAACTCTATCAAACCGTCCGTTGATACATTGCCTTAGAGCATCTGGTTGCTCATAAATCTCCTTTAACATGTAATGTTCAAAGTCACCCAGTACCGCTTCTTCCCATTCTTCTTCAATGATAGTGACATCGGTATCAAAAGAATGTCCGTGCATATTACTCATAGTGATACTTTCATGAGTCAACGTTGCTATGTCACCATCTTCCATGAAAACGACGCTTTGAGTGTGTGAGGATAGTGCGTGTGGATCGCTTGAAACAAACGTTTCTCCATCGCCCTGTCCAATGATTAAGGGAGAGCCATTTCGAGCGCACACCATAACATCATGTTCTAAGAATATAGCACAAAGTCCCCAAGTTCCAACCAGTTTTGCAAGGGTTCTTCGCAATGCTTTGGTTGGCGAGTTATCTCTAGCAAGTTCATATTCTAGAATGTGTGAAATGACTTCAGAGTCTGTTTCACTGTTGAATACTACCCCTTTTCGAGTTAGTATTGATCTAAAAGTTCGAGCATTTTCAATTATTCCGTTGTGAACTATCACAACCTTACCGTTTTCTGATAAATGGGGGTGGGCATTTGGATCGGTGACTCCACCGTGAGTTGCCCATCTAGTATGAGCAATTCCAACGTTGCCTGGTATTTGCTTTGGGAGTATAGATTGTAATTCAGCAACCTTACCTATTTTCTTATAAATTTTGAAATCTCCGTTTTTTATCGCAATGCCGGATGAATCATAACCGCGATATTCGAGTTTGCGCAACCCTTCTAGCAAAATGGGTGAGGCTTGTTTAGGCCCCATATATCCAAAAATACCGCACATGAGAATACCTACAATTGGACAATGCTAGAACAGATTGGACATTCTACTTTGGTAAGTCTTAGGTCCTTAATGGTAAATTTAGCAGAACACTCAGTACATTTTGCTTCCTTTTGTGGCACCGGCATTCCCATAACTCCTGGAAGAGGGGGTAAAGGTGCATCACTGATTGGAGGCAATTCTGGAAGTGCTGGTAATTCGTCAGCTATGGTAGGAATTGGTGTTGGTAATTGTCCATCTAGAGCAGGTAGTGGGGGCGGTGGTAAATTGGCCATCATATTTTCAGTCATCTCGACCAAATCCCTCTGTTTCTTACGCTTCATTCGTCGTTCAAGGCGTGAATTGCCTTCACCGGATTCTGCTTTTAGTTCTAAAGTCTGAGCTAAACTATCCTCTTCCAGTACTGGTTCATCGACAATTGTGGCAACTAAAGATTGTACTACTAACTCCTCTGAATCTAAATTAATTGCCATTGATGGTTCATCATCACTTTCAATATCAACCATTATTTCTACTGAATCATCATCTTCAGCCAATATAGCAGAGAGGATTTTTTCCTCGGTCTCTCTGTTGGACGAACGTAAAGAAACCACAAGATACAGGAATATCGCGGCAATCAATAAGGATGTTATAATCAAAATCAATGCTTTGGTATTTTCATCACCCGGTAACGGTTCAAGTAAACTTTCGAGGAATGATTTCTCTTCAGCCTCTAATATTTCATCTTCTAGCGATACTATTGTCCTAAAGGACAAAGTCCCACTGCTGGAGGATACTAGAATTATTGAATCACCTTTGGTTGTGGCGTAGCCGGTCATGAATCCTTCAACGATTAAATTTGACAGAGCAAACTGATTGTCCTCAGAATCTAAAACACCATATCGAGTCATTGGCCCATAAGCATTAATTTCATCATAAACTAGAGAGATTTCTTCACTATTTGAACTCATGACTAAGTTGGTAATCCCACTGGCCAGCATATAGTTTGGCTCCTCGGCAGACCATGAATTATCAGTAACAACATAAGCAATCTTTGACTCTCCGCCAAATCCTTCAACCCATGTTGCAGCCAATACGTCTCTATCATTTTCTTGATAAACTTCTAACTGAGCATTAGAGGCATAATCCCCTACTGAGTATTGGAATGTCCAGGAAGGATTCCATTCTTGTCCGTGAGCATACATCAAACCAACACGATCAATTCCAGTCACGTCATCTCTCATCTCTTGGTAAAGAATGTGCATATTTTCCTCCCCAAGACCGATTGCTAATTTGTCACCCTGGGATGGTTTGATATCGATATTGGATAATATATTACTCGAACTCCATGAACTTTCGATATGCGCAGTATCTGACATTAAGACAAATATTGAGGTTATGTCATTGTAAGAACCACCCGTAGCGATATCTCGATAGTATCCGGCAAGCACGACTCTATCACCCTTCTTAGCCATATCAAGTCCCCAATACCGCCCCTCTGATAGTTTCAAAGCTGGCATGTGAGTTTGTTTTTCTGTGGTTTCACCGGCATTGGTTATCGATGTCATTGCGACATGTGACAAAAAGTAGCCCTGATCGCTGAGGATGTTTTCAGTCCATGCAGCGTGAACAAGGCCGTCATCTCGTAAGATTGCCGTTAATTCCCCAGCCCATGAATCAGCCAGTTTGACGTCGGCAAGAGTCGCCCAAGCACCGGATGAAGATTCAGTGACGGTTCTAACGTGCAGTTCCCCGTCTACAGTAGTGAACAACAAACCACCTTCTTCCATCCCTATGAAATCGATTACTGATTCGCCTGAAAGTAAATTTAGCCTAACCTGTGAATCAATTGCGACATTATTTACCACCACAGTGAACCGTAATTCCGAATATTCGGTATCGACACCATCACCCGACATTGTCACTCTAAATTCAGTACCTCCGTAAACAGATAAATTTTCAGGGATGATAAATGAGGCTTCATCATAGCCTGAACTTGAATCTGAACCAGGTATTACTAAAATTTCATCTTGTCCAATCGGCATCCAAGGATTAGATTCAGCCCTTGTATACAGTGTAAGGGTAAGCCCTGTTGCATCATTTTGTCCAAGATTGTCAACCCTCACTCTAACAGTATACTGATCGCCAGGTGTTGGAATTAATGGGGTTGTTTGGTAGGCACCTTGCATAAAGCGGAGTGTCGGTTCTTCCGGTCGCTCTTCTATTTCAAAGGAAAACGAATATGAATTATCTTCTGGATTAGGATCATTGTAATTTTCAGATGGATCGATGGAAATAGTCACCGTATGAGTCCCAACTTCAGTAGCCCACCAGTATAGTGTGACTTGTGCAGAGTCACCATCATCAAGATTTGACAGGGTTACATCTGACGGGTAAATGTCAGAATTATCGCCAGGAGCAATCAATTTGATGTAAACATCATCAGCATCTAAGTCACCGACATTTTCAATGGTGAACTTAACTGTCAAAATCGACCCTGCAACAGCAGATAATACCGGTAAGCCAACTTCATCTTGAATCTCAACCACGCCGGCAAATGCAAAATCTGGGGCAGCAGGCATATTATCAACATCAAAAGTTCTCCTAACGTCGTCTGTTTTGACGCCAGATTCATTGACCATTCTAAAACTAATCCTTGTGGAACCATCTGAAACAGTTGTTGAGTCCCAACTGAACGACCAATCCTGACTACCTACTTCCAATTCGGGTAAATCTGTACCAAACTCCCATTGGCCATTGTCAACTTTGAATTCAATGTAATCATGTTGCACTCCATCAACAGAACCTGAGAAATCAACTAGGCCGCTGATTGATTCACCAACTGCTGGGTTGGCCAAGGTTACTTTCATTCTGGCGAGGTTGATAACTCTAAAATCAATATTTGACTCCGCCTCAGAAACTGTATCATAAGCCCTAGCGCTTACAATGACATATTCTTCATCACTCTGCACCCAGTCTTCAAGGACATTAACGTTCAGATTCCAATTATCAACATCTCCTCCAGCAATTGTCCATGGCTTTAGTTCACGTTCTGTTCCAGATTCCAAGAATTGTACAATTCTTACTTGAATTTGGTCGAATTGCTGTGACGAGGGGAAATTAGTGGTTCCAGAAATAGTTACTCTATTGCCTTCAAGCCACCATGTGTCATTGGATGGTTGTGAAATGTCAACATAATCGCCACTTCCGTTGCCACTTGGTGGTGGATTGACAATACCTGTATCTTCTAGCGGTGTACAAGGTTGGTCAAGAGCAAAATCAATTGCACATGATGCATCAATTAAACCAAAGCCCCATTCTTCATGCCACCTATCCGAGACTGTATTAGCTGCTTTTTCTCTTATTTCTGAAGAGTTACGGATAACATCCATCACTTCAAATGCGTTAAGTGATGGTGCTGCTTCTCTCACTAACGCAATTATCCCTGAAGCGATTGGTGTTGCCATGCTGGTACCGTCTTTTTCATCATAACTGGAATCTGCTTCAGGCCTAGGGGCGCCCGGTAGTGAAGTTCCGGTAGCGGCAGTGGCAGACATGATATTTGACCCATAGGCTGCGATGTCTGGTTTCAGTTCATCCCATTCATTATCATCGCCATCATCAAGCCTCGGTCCGTAATTTGAGAAACTGGAAATACCATCATTTGTTCTGTTAACATTGCCAAAGTCTGAGGCAGATGCTACGGCAAAACCTAGATCTGCACTTGCAGGAGATGGTACTCTTTTTGAGCCATCATTGCCCATGGCAATTACACAAATGATATCTGCAGTTTCTGTTGCATTGTTGATGAGTCTAGCTTCTGCACCCGTACCGTTGTCTCCCTCATCTCCTGGATTTAGCGGAGATGAAACTGAGCCAAATGACATTGACCCGATTTGTATACCACGACTGGAGGAATTATGACCCCAATCAGTATCAGCATTGTTAATCATCCACTGGATTCCGCTTACAGAATATTGTGAATTGGTCCCCCCTGTATCGGTTAATACCTTGATATCTACAAGATAAGCCCCCGGTGCAGTACCACGATGTACTCTTGATGAATCGCCAGTTCCTAAAGCAGAACCTGCTACGTGAGTACCATGGCCTTGACCATCGTCTGGGTCTTGTGAACCGTCTGGATTGGCTGCTGCTGAAGTTGCATCATATCCAGCAACCCATTTGTGGTCATCATATGACAGTGCATCAGTATCTGGTGCGTCATTGTTATCATCGAAATCATTTAGCGAGCGGTGTTCATTATCGACCCCTGTATCAAGGACAGCAATAACTACTCCTTCACCGGTGTAACCTCTCTCATATGCAGATTCAGTATAAACATCTGAAGGCATGGCTCTTGTTGCTTGACCTGCTACATCATTGGTTGGAACCATCACATTTTGCATCTCAATTACCACAACTCCTGGAAGATGATAAATATCCATCAAAGCGCTAACTGGAACCTTGTCCACTACAATCGCATCGATACTTTCAGGCAGATCAAACCAAGCACCATTTTCTTCACCTATCCAATTGTGAAAGCTGAGAACATCTTTCAATTGGTTTATCTCCAAATCAGTTGGATGCCATGCATAATCTACGATAATTGCGACAGTCTTTTTGCCATCTTCACCAACAATGGCGGTTGGTGATATTGATTCGTAACCTGAAATAACGCGCTGCAGGCGATCATCCATGCCGTTCCAATCTAAATCTGGCCCATAACCCAACCACCAACCTGCCTTTTCAGATGCTGGTTGGTTGTCTCGTAAATCAATCCTTAAGGGACGGTCGCATAATTCCCCATCACACATTAACGGTGGTAGACCGTCGATTAAGATTGGTTCACTGTACATTTCTGCAGAGTCATTTGAGCTCTTTACCTCGTCATTACCAACGCTATAAGAGGCCGCTGAAGAGACATCTGCGATTAAAAAAATGATGGCAATAAAAAGCGCTGAACGGCGTATTCCAACTGCTGATTTCATCGTTGATGCACCCTTCCTCAGTCAACCGATTCTTTGCCATGTTTTGATAGTATCCATTTCTCGACCCTACAATAATTAACTTTGACACCCATGTGTTACGATTTTGCAGTAGATTATGACAAAGCCAAAATTCACTTTGTTTTGCAAGCCAGTTAAGGCCAGTTAAAGTGCTCAGGATGGCTTGAACATTGAATATGAGGGCCGTCTGAACGTTCAATTACTCCTAACGGACTAGAACACTCTGGGCAACTGGCTAGATCTGCAATGTGTTCCATCCAAGCTTGCCTAGTTTCAGGCTCATCACTTGACTCCATGAGACTTTTAACAGATTCTCGTACCTTTTTGGGCAGTTCATAACCTTGAGCTGTCCAAGGGTCTTCAGCAGAGTTCAAATCTTTCATTTGTTTTTTTATGCTGCGCAACCTATTGATTACCTCACTTGAAGAAGACGGACCTCCATCCTCGACTCCAAGGGGAACTGGGCCTCCTTTAGCAACTAAAGGCAAAGTGACATAGGCTAAAATGAAACCACCCAAATGCGCCATGTGTCCAACATCACTCGGCCTCTCAAGGCCATATGTCGAATAAGCCCTGAATATTTCTAGGCCGAAGTAGATTAATGCCAAATAAAACACTGGCCACTTGCGAATTAGAATTAGCGGAAATGGTATCTCATCTTTTGGCCAGCCTGCCAAATATGCGCCAAACAA
>CEQY01041652.1_pt1 | contig 15279 bp, 11 predicted proteins | sample 361391 | NCBI WGS metagenome assembly CEQY01 (sample SAMEA2621075, study PRJEB7988) | marine metagenome | isolation source: saline water (ENVO:00002010), including | reverse complement strand
ATTATGGCAAAAATACAATTAAATGGAAAAAAAGTAGTAATAAAATCAAACTATTCATTATTAGACCTTTTAAAAAAATATAAATTATCAAACAAAAAAGTTGCAGTTGAACATAATGGTGTAATCGTTCAAAAAGCAAATTATAAGAAAAAATATTTATGCAATAACGACAAAGTTGAGGTTGTGCATTTTATAGGTGGTGGATAATTTGAAAAAAGATAATTTTAAAGTAGCTGGAAAAATACTTAAATCGAGGTTAATTGTGGGTACTGGTAAATATAAGAATTTTAATGAAACAGCTGCATCTGTAAAAGCCTCCGGAGCCGATATGGTAACTGTAGCAGTCAGGAGAATAAATATTTTAGATAAAAAAAAACCAATTCTTACCGACTACCTCAATCCAAAAAAAATAACTTATTTACCTAATACCGCAGGCTGTTTTAACTCTGTTGACGCTTTGCGAACTTTACGATTAGCGCGTGAAATGGGAGGGTGGAAATTAGTCAAACTAGAGGTCTTAGGTGATAAAAAAACTTTGTACCCAAACATGATAGAAACAATTAAATCCACAAAAATATTAGTAAAGGAAGGTTTTAAAGTAATGGTTTATTGTACTGATGATCCTTTAATGGCAAAGCAATTGGAAGAGAGCGGTGCTTCTGCGATAATGCCTTTGGGCTCTCCAATAGGCTCAGGTTTAGGTTTGCAAAATAAGATAAACATTTCCCTAATTATTAAACAATCTAAAGTTCCTGTTATAGTAGACGCAGGTATCGGAACAGCCTCAGATGCTACCATTGCCATGGAACTTGGGTGCGATGGTGTTTTAGTTAATAGCGCGATAGCTAATGCAAAAAAACCAATTATAATGGCTAAAGCTTTTAAAGATGCCGTTATTTCAGGAAGGAATTCATTTTTAGCAGAAAGAATGGATAAAAATTATTTTGCAAGAGCAAGTTCACCTACGAAAGGAATTATTTAATTTTTTTTCTTTCTTCTTACCCAAAGAGTTCTAATTTTCTTTTTTGATTTTATTTTTTTAACTTTATCTTTGCTTTTGCTAATTTGCTTTTCTTTGCCTTTCTTGATTTTTACTACGTTATTTTTTATCTTATTTGTTTGAGTAATTATTTTGATATTTTCAAAAGTATTTACAAGTTTTTTTGATTTATTCAATAAATCAATTTTATATTCAGGAATTATAAATTTTTCATCAGACATTATCTTCACTTCGTAAGAGTATTTTTTTTGAAAATATTTCAGTTCGTCCAATAAATTTTTCTCAATAAAAATTTTTACTTTTTCTGGTACGTAGGAATTAATGATTTTTACTTTATCTGTAAAAGCCAAATGTTGAATCTTTTTTAGAATTTTTTGTGAAAAAGATGATAGAGATAATTGCGTTTCCCATTTAATTGAACCTTCACGCAATCTCTGTCTTGTCATTTCTAGTAAACCAAAATTACTTATTCTGCCTATTTGAATTCTAGCTCTATCTTTTCTTATGCTTTCTCTCATTTTTTTTTCAACTATTCTTCTATTATAAAAATTCATCATATCAATAAAATCTATAACAATTAGACCTGATAAATCCCTCAATTTTATTTGGTGGGCAATTTCCTCTGCCGCTTCTATATTTGTATTTAGGGCAGTTTTTTCAATATTAATTTGTTTTGTTGATTGACCTGAATTTATATCAATTGAAACTAACGCCTCAGTAGGATTAATTACTAAGTATCCACCAGATTTTAATTTTACTGTTGGCTCATAAATATTATTTAGCTCTTTTTCTATATTTGCATCGTGAAAAAGCGGTATCTTGCCTCTATATTTTTTAATATTTTTTACATTCCTTGGCATTAGCTCTTTCATGAATTTTTTAGCTTTTTGATAAGCTTCGTTTCCTTCAATATAAACATTTTTTGTATCATTATCATAAGTATCTCTTAACGTTCTTTTAATAATATCTCCCTCTTCATACACTAGAGACGGTGCATTAGAGTCTAATGCTTTATCTTTAATTTCATCCCAAGTTTTTAAGGTATTTTGGAAATCTTTTTCTATTTCATTTTTTGTTTTGTTAGCGCCGGCTGTTCTCACTATTACACCCATACTTTTTGGTATTTCTATATCATTAAGAATATTTCTTATTTTTTGACGATCAGAGGAGTTAAAGATTTTCCTAGAAATTCCTCCGCCTTTTGGTGTGTTAGGCATCAAAACCATATATTTACCAGCTAAAGATATAAAAGTGGTAAGTGCAGCTCCTTTTTGACCTCTTTCTTCTTTAATAACCTGAATTAAAATTACTTGTCCCGGTTTAATTACTTCTTGAATTTTATATCTTTTAATACCAAAAGAAGATTTAACTTTTTCTCTATACTCTTGTTTTTTAGTTTCTTTTTCTGTTTGAATATCGTTATCCTCGGTTTTTTCTTCTTTATTTTCTGATTGCAAATTATCTTGATTGTTTTCAATAGGTTTGTCCTTTAATTCTTCTCTGATTTTTTCTTCAGCTATTCTTATTTTTTCTTTATCTTCAGAGGGGAGTTGGTAATAATCTGATTGAATATCATTGAAAGCTAAGAACCCATGACGATCTCTTCCAAAATTTACAAAAGCGGCTTGTAAAGATGGCTCTACCCTGCTTATAGTGGCTAGGTAAATATTATTTTTGAAATTTAAATTATTCTTATCTTCAAATTCATATTCCTCAATAGAATTATCAGATTTAAGAACAATACGAGTTTCATTTGGATGCGATGCATCAATATATAAATTTTTCTCCATTTTATTAGAATTCCTTTAAATTTTTTAAAATTTGATTTTTTTGAAATAGACATTAAAGTTATTTTATACAATTTTATGAATAAATACACGATTTTAATTATTCAATGCCTAAAGAAAGTCGGAATTACTAGTATAAATAAATCCAATGTTTAAATTTCTCAATTTTTCGGTAAAATTCATAATAATATTTTTCGGTATCCTTATATTCTTTGCCTTCTCTACACTATGGTATTTTTCTATCGGGTTACCTGATTATAAAAAATTAGCTAATTATCAACCTCCGATTTCAAGCAGGGTTTACTCAGAAGACAACAAATTAATTGCCGAATATTCACTAGAGAAGAGATTATTTATTCCTTTCGATTCAATGCCTGATACGGTTGTAAATTCATTCTTATCTGCAGAAGATAAAAATTTCTTTAGTCATCCTGGTATAGACGCCAAAGGTATAATAAGAGCGTTTATAAAAAATATAAAAAATATTTCACAAAATAAAAGATTGGAAGGAGCTTCAACTATTACTCAGCAAGTAGCGAAAAATTTTTTACTTACCAACGAGGTATCTGTAAAAAGAAAAATTAAAGAGGCAATTTTGGCTTTTCGTATTGAAAGAGCGTATACAAAGGAAAGAATTTTAGAATTATACTTAAATCAAATTTATCTTGGTCAAGGCACTTATGGAATTGCAGCTGCAAGTTTAGAATATTTTGATAAATCAATCAAAGAGTTAAATTACTCTGAAGCTGCATTATTAGCAGCATTACCAAAAGCACCAAGTAAATATAATCCATATAAATTTCCCGAGGTAGCAAAATTTCGAAGAAATTTAGTTCTTGAAAATTTAGAAGAAAACAAATTTATTAAAAAAAAAGAATTAATTCAATTAAAAAAAACAAATTTACAACTTAAAAGAAGAAAGATTGAAATAGTCAACGAAGCCAATTCTTATACTGAAGAGGTAAGAAAAACAGTAAAAAAAATTTACGGTTTTGAAAAACTTTACTCACAAGGACTAAGTATAAGCACTCCATTAAGAATAAATTATCAAATTCATGCATTAAAATCACTAAGAAAAGGAATTGAGGATTATGATCGTAGAAGAGGTTGGAGGGGGCCAATTACAAATAAACTTAAAAATAAAAATTGGAAAAATAAAATATCTCAATTTAAGTTAGATCCAACTTTAAATTGGTATTTTGCCGAAATAACTTCTTTAGATGAAAATCAAATAAGATTTAAAATAATAGACAAAAAAAAGGACGTAATAAATGGAAAATTAGTTTACCAAAAAGTTAAATGGACTATTCCAAAAAATAAATCCATTAAAGATGTGCATAAAATCGGTGACGTTATTTTTATAAAAAAAGAAAATAATTTCTGGTTAATCAAACAGTACCCTAGAGTAAATGGTGGTATTGTGGTTTTAAATCCATTTACAGGAGATGTACTTGCTTTAGTAGGAGGATTTAATTTTAAAAAAAGTGAATTTAATAGAGTTACACAAGCTAAAAGACAACCAGGCTCTGCTTTTAAACCTATAGTTTATGCTGCAGCGTTAGAAAATGGATTTGCTCCAAATTCAATAATACTTGATGCACCTTTTGTGGAAAGCCAAGGAGTAGGTCTTAAAAATTGGAAACCAGAAAATTATGGAAAAAAATTTTATGGACCATCTACTTTTAGAAAAGGAATAGAATACTCAAGAAATTTAATGACAGTTAGAATCGCAAAAATCTTAGGTTTAGACGAAATTTTAAATTTATCAAAAAAATTAAATATTTATGAGGAAATTCCAGAATTGCTTTCAGTTTCACTTGGAGCTGCAGAAACTACGTTAATAAGTTTGACATCTGCGTATGCCCCATTTGTTAATGGCGGAAAAAAAATTGAGCCAAAATTAATTTCACGTATTCAAGATCGAAGAGGTAAAACAATTTTTATAGAGAAAGGAAGGAAATGTATAGGTTGTGACAAATTTATAAATGAAGATCAAATTGAGTTACCAAAAATTGAAAATAGTTATGAAAAAGTAATTAGTGAAGAAACCGCATATCAAATGACTTCAATTTTACAAGGCGCTGTAGAAAGAGGAACTGCCAAAAAATTGAGATCTTTAAAAGTTCCATTAGCAGGAAAGACTGGAACAACTAATGACAATTATGATGCATGGTTCATTGGATTTTCATCTGAATTAGTAATTGGAGTTTATATTGGATATGATAGCCCTAAAACTCTAGGTAAGTTTGAAACTGGTTCAAAAGCAGCACTTCCAGTTTTTAAAGATTTTGTAGAAAATGCATTATACAAAGAAGATTTCAAAGAATTTAAAATTCCAGAAAGTATATATTTAACATCACTAAATTATGACTCAGGGATAAAAGCAGCTGCTGGTGAAAAAAATGTAATCATTGAGGCTTTAAAACTTAAAGATATTAACAATCTAGATAATAATAATTTAATATCAATAAACGGTCGTGATAAAATAGTTAAATTTAGACAATTTTATTAATGGAAAATTTCGATATAATTTTAACGTCTACAGAAAAGTCCCTAAATAATATTAGGGGGTATCTTTGAGAAGAATGACGTTGCTAATAAAATTAAAGAATTAGAGCAAATATCTTTAAAAGAAAATTTCTGGAAAGATAAAAATTTAGTAAAAAAAACAGTTCAGCAAAAAAAAATTTTTGAACAAATTCTTAATATTTATGAAAAATCATTAAGAGATTTAAATAATTTAAAAGATTTATACTTTCTAGCTACACAAGAAAAAGATGAAGAGACCATTAAAGATTGCGTCAAAAGAATTAATGAAATTTTACAAGAGATAAAAAAAGGTGAAATAAATTGTTTTTTATCTAATGAAAATGATGATTACGATATTTATCTTGAAATTCATGCTGGAGCTGGAGGAACAGAGAGTCAGGATTGGGCAGACATGCTTAGAAGAATGTATTTGAAATGGTTTGACAAAAAAAAATTTAATTATGAAATTATTAGTGAGCATAAAGGGGAGGAGGCAGGAATAAAATCCTCTACAATAAAAGTTGAGGGAAATTATCTTTATGGTCTTATGAAATCCGAGTCAGGCGTACATAGATTAGTGCGTATTTCACCTTTCGACAGCGGAGCCAGAAGACATACTAGCTTCGCAAGTGTTTGGGTTTATCCTGCAGTTGAAGATAATATAAATATAAAGTTTGATGAAAAAGATTTAAGAATTGATACCTACAGATCTAGTGGAGCTGGGGGCCAACACGTAAACACTACTGATAGCGCAGTCCGAATAACTCATATACCTACAAAGATTGTAGTCCAATGTCAAAATGAGCGATCACAACATAAAAATAAAGAAACTTGTTTCAAGATGTTAAAAGCAAGATTATATGAATATGAAATCCAAAAAAAGGAAGAAGAAAATCAAAAGGAATTAAATACAAAAACAGACATTGGTTGGGGACATCAAATTAGATCTTATGTTTTACAACCTTATCAATTAGTTAAAGACTTGAGAAATAAAGTTGAAAGCACAAATCCTTCAAGCATTTTAAATGGAAATATAGATGCTTTTATAGAAGAAGGTATAAAAAATAAAAACTAAAGATGAAAAAATTTTCAATTTATCTATTTTTAATTATAGTATTTTTTATAACATCTCTTATAATAGTACTTTCTACAATTGGCATTGAAACCAGTAAATTTAACAAACTAATATCCGAAAAAGTTTCTAAAACAAAAAATATTTTTTTAGATCTAAAAACAATTAAATTTAAAATTGATCTTAAAGAATTAAGCTTATTTTTAGTAACCCAAAATCCTAAGATAACTTATAAAAATGTTAAGATACCTGTTGAAAATGTTAAAGTCTATATCGATTTTTTATCCCTACTAAAATCAGAAATAAAAATTGAAAAAACAAATCTTATACTGAAAGAATTAGATATTACTGAGTTAAAAAAATTATCAATCATGATAAAACCGTCGAATTTCAAAAGTTTACTGAATAATAAAATTAAAAAAGGCAAAATTGTATCAGAGATTAATTTTTTCATAAACGAGCAAGGTTCATTAAATGATTTTATAGCAAAAGGGAAGGTAAAAGATTTAGAACTTGAATTAATGAGTAATCTATATTTGAGAAAAACTAATTTAAATTTTTTTGCAGATAACAATGATATATTAATTAAAAATATTTTTGGAAATATTGAAAATATAAAAATTTCTGAAGGTGATATTAAGCTAAATCTAGAGAATGGAATTAAGTTAAGTTCAAATTTTAATTCAGAATTAAATTTCGACAAAAAAACGACTAGCAAATATACTCAATTCTTAAAAAAAAATAATTTCATTCATGGAATTGAGAATTTAAATGCAAATTTTGATAATAATCTTTTTATAAAATTTGATCCAACTTATAAAGTAAAAGATTATAATTATAGTATTTCAGGAAATCTTAAAAAAAGTAAATATAGGATACAAACTCCTATTGAAAATAATTATGTAATTGAAAAGATAAAAGAATTTTATTTTTCAAATCTGAAAATAAAAACTGTTTTTTCACCAAATAAGATTAGTTTCAATGGTATTGGAAAATACTCTCTAAACAATTCAGACTATTATCAAATAGAATTAAAAAGCAGCTTACTAAATAACCAATTATCTAAACTGAAATTAGATTTTGACTACGGAAACTCTTTCATAATAAATTTAATTAATTATAAAAAATCTAAAAATTCTTTATCCAATATAGTTTTTGATCTAGAAAAAAATAATGACATAATCGATATAAATAAATTTCATTATAACGAAGGAAAAAACTCAATTAAAATAAATGATTTAAAATTAAAAAAAAATAAATTTTTATCTTTTAAAAAGATAATTGTATTAACATCAAATAATGATTTTTTTATTCAAAATGAAAAAAAAATTTTAATTGAAGGCTCTAAATTTGATGCAACTAATTTATCTAAATTTTTTAATGTGGAAAATAATGAAAATTTATTCACAAGATTAAATAGTAATATCGAGATTGATTTTAAAAATATAAAAGTTACAAATTCAGAAAATCTCAAAAATTTTAAATTAATTGGCTATATAAAAAAAGGGCAATTTACTAAAATTTCAGCAAAAGGAGATTTTGGCAATAATAATTTTTTAGATATATCAATGAAGAAAGACCAAACTAGTGATAAAAAATATTTAGAAATATATTCCGATCTTCCACAACCATTATTAACTGAGCATAATTTTTTCAAAGGTCTTACTGGTGGCACTTTGCTTTTCACATCTATTATTGACGGACAAAGATCAAATTCAAAACTCAAAATTGAAAAATTTAAAATAGTCAACGCACCAGGAGTAGTAAAATTACTGTCTTTAGCTGATTTAGGTGGTTTAGCAGATTTAGCCGAAGGTGATGGCTTGTCTTTTGATGTTTTAGAAATAGAAATGGAAAAGAATAAAAATTCAATTAAATTAAATGAAATTCTAGCTCTTGGTCCTAGCATGTCAGTTTTAATGGAAGGCTACCAGGACGATAAAGGTCTAACGAGTTTAAGAGGAACTTTGGTTCCAGCTAAAACTTTAAACAAAATGATTTCTAAAATACCTGTGATTGGAAATATTGTAATTCCAAAAGAAATTGGAGAAGGGCTGTTTGGTATTAGTTTTAAGATGAAAGGTCCAAAAGGAAATATTAAAACAACCATAAATCCTATTAGAACGTTAACACCGAGATTTATACAAAAAATTATTGATAAAAATAAAGTAACTAAATAATTTTTACTAAGTAGTGTTTTTTTTTCCCGTAGGAAAGTTTAAATCTATTTTCTTTGAAATCATTTGATTTAAGAATTTTTTTTTCATCAATTACCGCGATATTATCAATTTTAAGACCTTTGTTGGAAATAACTCTTCTAACTTCACTCTTTGATGAAATAATTTTATTTTTAACAATAAAATCTAAAAAATTGATACCTTTCTTAACATCACTAATTTTCACCGTTATTTCTGGTAAGTCTGAACCTAAACCATTACCTTCAAAAGTGTCTTTAGCAGTTTGTTCTGCCTTTTTTGATGCCTCTTCACCGTGAAGTATTTTTGTAGCCTCATTAGCCAATAAGATTTTAAGATCATTTATGTTATTATTCTTCTTGAAAATATTCTTTATTTCATTTGGTTCAATAAGAGTAAAAAAATTTAAAAATCTTTTAACGTCTCTATCATCTGTATTTCTCCAAAATTGCCAGTAATCATAGGCGGAAAACTGATCTTCATTCAGCCAAATTGCTCCTTTTTCAGTTTTTCCCATTTTTGCACCTGAAGCCAAGGTAATTAATGGAGAGGTTAAACCAAAAGCTTCTTTTTGTAACATTCTTCTGATTAGATCTGTGCCATTTACAATATTCCCCCACTGATCTGACCCACCAATTTGTAAAATACAATCATTATCTATAAATAGCTGATAAAAATCATAAGCTTGTAAAATCATATAATTAAATTCCATATAACTAAGAGATTGTTCTCTTTCCAATCTCAGCTTAACACTATCAAACGTCAGCATTTTATTTATTGTAAAATGACTCCCTATATCTCTTAAAAATTCAATATAATTTAATTTTGTTAACCAATCTGCGTTATTTACAAATATGGGAGCAGTTTGTTTATTTGATGTGTCTAAGATCTTATTAAAAACTTTTTTTATACTTTTGATATTATTTTTAATTTCATTTTGTTTTAATATTTTTCTAGTAGAATCTTTTCCCGATGGATCGCCAATTAAAGTTGTACCACCACCTAAAAGTACTATTGGCCTATGCCCATGTTTTTGCATTAACTTTAAAATCATAATTTGAAGTAAACTACCTACATGTAAGCTGGGTGCCGTACAGTCAAAACCTATGTAGCCAGAAATTGACTTTTTTTCGCAAATTTCACCTAGTTTTTCTAAATCTGTGCATTGATTTAGGAAACCACGTTCATGCATTTCCAGTAAAAATGTATTTTTCATAGTGCTATTTACTTAAGCAACTATTATACAAAAATTGTTATAAATAAATAAAAATATGCAAAAAAATTGGATCTCTTTAGGTTTAATGAGCGGTACTTCCGGCGATGGTGTTGACGCATCAATAATAAAATCTAATGGTATAAATCATTACGAGCCGATTAAAGACAAGTATTTCGAGTACGACTCAGATATTTATAAAGATATTCACAACTTAAAAGAAAAGATACACAAAATTGAACATCTAGATTCGTACAAAAATGAAATAATTGAATTAGAAAGAAATATAACTATTTTTCATGCCAAAATAATTAAAGAGCTTAATATTAGTCATGAAACATTAATAGGTTTTCATGGCCAAACTATCTATCATAATCCGACCGAAAAAATATCCAAACAACTTGGAAACGGAAAATTATTAAACCAATTAACCGGTAAAAAAATAGTTTTTAATTTTAGAAGTGCCGATATTTCTAACGGAGGACAAGGAGCTCCTTTATCTCCAGTTTTTCATCATTTGATAAGCGCACAAAACGGAATTACTTTACCAGTTTGTTTTCTAAATATTGGAGGTATATCTAACATAACTATAGTTAAGAATAAAAATGATCTAAATAAATTAGCAAGCAGAGATATTGGACCGGGTAATTGCCTCATAGACTCTTGGGTAAGAAATAATACTAACAAAAAATTTGATAAAGACGGTTACTTAGCCTTAGCAGGCACAAGAAATGAGATAATATTTGAACAAGCTCAAGAATTATATAAAAATAGAAATAGTAAAAAGAAATTATCTTTTGATACGAATGATTTCGATATTTCTTTTATTAGAGGTTTAAATTTTGAAGATGGAGTGAGAACTCTTACCGATTTTACAGCTAGTATAATTGGAGAGGAATTATCATTAACTATTAAAAATTCTAAAGAAAAAGTCCATGATGTACTATTATGCGGTGGCGGTAGAAAAAATAAATATTTAATAAAAAAAATACAAGAAAATTTACCACCAGATATAAAGATGAAATTAATTGATGATTTAAATATTGATGGAGACTTTATTGAGTCTCAAGCTTTTGCCTATTTAGCTGTAAGATCAATTTTAAAACTACCAATTTCATTCCCTAATACAACTGGTTGTAAAAAACCTTGTGTAGGTGGAGATTTAATTAATAATTAAATTAGAGCAGTTTTTTCTTTTAAATACTTTTCAATTTCAGAACTTAATTCTTGTTCTTTGTTTTTAAAAAAATGATTTGAGTTTTTAATTTTAGAAAAAATAACTTCAACACCTTTTTGACTTTTAATTCTATTATCCAATTCATTAATACTCTCTTTAGTAACCAATTCATCATTTTCGCTATAAACCACTTGGCCAGATGTAGGACATGGAGCTAAAAAAGAAAAGTCATAAACATTGGGCTGAGGAGAAACAGCAATAAAATTATTTACCTCGGGTCTTCTCATTATTAATTGCATACAAATTAAAGAACCAAAAGAAAAACCAGAAACCCAACATTGACTATAATCTAAATTTTGTCTTTCGATCCAATCTAACGCTGCAGCAGCATCTGAAAGTTCACCTTGTCCGTTGTCGAAGACACCGTCGCTTTTACCAACTCCTCTAAAATTTACTTTAATTACTGAAAAACCATTTTCTAAAAAAATATTATACATAAGTTGCACAATTCTATTATTCATAGTTCCCCCATATTGTGGATGTGGATGTAGGACAATCGCAACTGGTGAACCAAATTTTGGATTTTTATAATACTTTGCCTCGAGTCTTCCAGCTGGACCTGGTATAAAAATTTCTAAACTTTTAGTTTTCATATTGATAATGATTATTATTTTTAAATAAAAGTATTGTTTTATAACACGTTTTTCCGCGGCAAATATTTTTTTTTAAATCATACTAAATCAGTAGGAATTAAATTAAAAATAATGTATAGCAACGTTAATTTATGAAATTAACTACTAGAGGCAGATATGCAGTGATGGCTATGGCAGACTTAGCTACATTTAAAGATAAAGGACCAACAAGTCTTACTGATATATCTTTAAGACAAAACATTTCATTAGCTTACTTAGAACAAATATTTATTAAGCTTAAAAATAAAAATTTGGTTAAAAGCATTAGAGGAGCAAAAGGCGGTTATGTATTAGAAAGCTCGCCTGAAAATATTAAAATCTCAAATATTATTGCTGCTGTAGATGAAGAAGTGAAAATGCTAAATTGCAAAAAAGAGTCCAAAAAAGGTTGCAACAATAAATCTACGAAATGTATTACCCATAATTTATGGGATCAGCTTGATCAGCACATAAATAGTTTTTTTGAGAGGGTAAAACTGCAAGATCTAGTAAAAAAAAATCAAATTTTGAATAAATGAAAACTGAAGATTTAAAAAATAACGCAGATTATAAATACGGTTTTACAACTGATGTGGAAAACATAAGATCACCTAAAGGTCTCAACGAAGAAACAGTCAGATTTATATCTAATATTAAAAAAGAACCTAAATGGATGTTGGAGTGGAGGTTGAAAGCTTTTAACAGATTAAAAGTTATAAAAGAACCTGACTGGCAAAAGCCAAAATATCCAAAAATTAATTACCAAGACTTGTATTACTATTCAGCACCAAAAAGTACCTCAGAAAAGCCTAAAAGTTTAAAAGACATAGATCCAAAAATATTAGAAACTTATAATAAACTTGGAATACCTTTATTAGAGCAAAAAAGGTTAAACGGGATAGCAGTTGATGCTGTTTTCGACTCAGTTTCAGTTGCAACTACTTTTAAGGATGAGCTTACAAAAAAAGGAATAATATTTTGTTCCATATCAGAGGCAATTCAAAAGCACCCAGACCTAGTTAAAAAATATCTTGGATCAGTAATACCAATAAGCGATCATTATTTTGCAACATTGAACTCAGCAGTTTTTACGGATGGTTCTTTCGTATATATTCCACCTAATACCAAGTGCCCAATGGAACTATCCACTTATTTTAGGATTAACGCATCAGAAACTGGTCAATTCGAGAGAACTTTAATAATTGCTGACAAAGGAAGTTACGTAAGTTACTTGGAGGGATGTACTGCTCCAATGAGGGACGAAAACCAACTACATGCTGCTAATGTAGAATTAGTTGCACTAGATGATGCTGAGATAAAATATTCTACAGTCCAAAATTGGTACCCAGGTGATGAGAAAGGAGTTGGAGGTATTTATAATTTTGTTACAAAAAGAGGGGCTTGCAGAGGAAAAAATTCTAAAATTTCATGGACTCAAGTTGAAACTGGCTCAGCAATTACATGGAAATATCCCAGTTGCATTTTACAAGGAGATAATTCAGTTGGTGAATTTTATTCTATAGCCATTACAAATAATTTTCAAAAAGCGGATACTGGCACAAAAATGATACACCTAGGTAAAAATACAAAAAGTAAAATTATTTCTAAAGGAATATCTGCAGGAAACGCAGACAATATGTATAGAGGTCTTGTGGAAATAAAAAATAAAGCGATCAACTCTAGAAACTATACTCAATGCGACTCCTTATTAATGGGCAACAAATGTGGAGCACATACTATTCCATATATTAAAAATAGTAACGCAACTTCAACAATAGAACATGAGGCAACCACAACTAAAATAAATGAAGAACAACTCTACTATTGTAATCAAAGAGGGCTAGATCAAGAGGAAGCAGTAAGTTTAATTGTTAATGGATTTTGTAAAGAAGTATTACAACAATTACCTATGGAATTTGCGGTCGAAGCACAAAAACTTGTATCGATTAGTTTGGAGGGAAGCGTCGGATAATGCTAAATATTAAAAATTTAGAAGCCACTATTGATAGCAAGCCGATTTTAAAAGGTTTAAATTTAGAGATAAAGCCGGGGGAAGTGCATGCAATTATGGGTCCTAATGGTTCAGGAAAAAGCACATTGGCAAATATATTATCAGGTAAAAATGGCTATGAGATTAAAGGAGACATAAAATATAATGGTGAAAGCTTAAGTGAGCTTTCAACTGAAGAAAGAGCGCATAAAGGAATTTTTTTAGCATTTCAGTATCCTTTAGAAATACCAGGGGTAAATACAAATACATTTTTAAGAACTTCTTTAAATTCAATTAGAAAAGCAAGAGGTGAAAAAGAGTTAGACACTCTAAGTTTTTTAAAACTAACTAAAGAAAAAGCTTCAGAACTTGGTATTGATGAGAAATTTTTATCACGTCAGCTTAATGTTGGATTTTCTGGAGGTGAAAAGAAAAAAAACGAAATTTTACAAATGAAACTTTTGCAACCAAAATTATCTATTTTAGATGAGACGGATTCAGGTTTGGACATAGATGCACTTAGAATTGTAGCTGATGGAGTTAATTCATATAAAAATAAAGAGAACGCATTTTTAATAATTACACACTATCAAAGATTACTAGATTATATAAAACCCGACTTTGTACATGTTTTATCTAATGGTAAAATTATTAAAACCGGTAAAGCAGATCTAGGAGTTCAATTAGAAAAAACAGGTTATTCAAATATTATTTAAATGAAACAGAATTATAATTTCAAGATAGAAAAAATTGAAAATCTTTCTCCAGAAGAAATAATCTTAAGAAAAAAAAATTTAAAACTTTTTTATTTAAATGGTTTTCCCAATAAAAAAGATGAAGATTGGAAATTTTCTGATCTAAATTTAATTTTAAATAATAACTTCAGCAACATTGCCAATAATAATTTTTTACCAAAAGAGAAAGAATTTAAAAAAATTGACGAATTTGAACATAATTTTATTTCATTGTTTAATGGAAAACTTATATCAGTAGATTTCTCTTTTGAAGAAAAAAGTAAAATTTTAATAGATAATTTTGATTATAAGAATGAGATACCTTTAGATAATAAAAATTCTTTATATTTTCTAAATAATGCTTTGGCTTCTGGAGGTTTTTCATTGGAGATTTCTAAAAACTATAGATTAAAAAAACCATTAGTTATTTATAATAACTTTTCAGATTCGTTGAATGAAACATTAGTTAATTATAAAAATTCGATAATTCTAAATGAGAACTCAGAATTAAATTTAATTAACTATATAAATAATTCCTCAAAAGAAAACTTTATGGTTAACACTATTGAAAATATAAAAATAAAAGAAAATTCCTCTTTAAATAATATTTTAGTTAATAATTCCAACTGTAATGGTTATTTTTATAAATATACAAAAAGCGACTTAGAAAAAAACTCATCTTTTGAAACTTATTTATTATCATCAGGTTTGAAATTTAATAAGCTTGATCTTGAAATAAATCTTGATGAAGAGTATGCAAATACGAGTGTTTTTTCAGCTTTAAATTTAACGAACAATGAGCATCAAGAAATTAAGACTCGAATAAATCATAACACTCCTAACTGTAAAAGCTATCAAAAGGTAAAAAATGTTTTAAACGATGAAAGCAAAGGTGTTTATCAAGGAAAAAT
>CEQY01188578.1_pt1 | contig 15280 bp, 21 predicted proteins | sample 361391 | NCBI WGS metagenome assembly CEQY01 (sample SAMEA2621075, study PRJEB7988) | marine metagenome | isolation source: saline water (ENVO:00002010), including | reverse complement strand
TATTTTACTACAATTATCATTATTATGAATGAATCATACATTCATGTCTCATTAAACTCAAATAGATATCTTTGAATGTTTTAAGATTTTCTTGCTTTATTACTAAAAACTACTCCAAATAGAATACTTACGTAACAAATTATTAAATAAACCCACTCTCCGTCATTTACTGCAGGATATAAAGGAATAAGGGGAAAAAACATCGCGGTTCCAATAAGACCAACGAGGATATGGAAGATACCATATTCTGGAAACATTTGATTGAGTATTAAAAAACTTACATAAAAAGCTATTCCGATAGAAATTGCATAAAAGATATATGAAATAACTCTAAACAAATCATCCGCCAATATATGACATTTCCACTTTAGGTAAATCTTCTTTTTTAGTAAATCTTATTTCTGAGTATCTATCAGACCGATTACGCCAAACTTCTTGAAAATAACTTAATACATTATCATGACTTTTACTGGATCTGAGTATTTCTCTGAAATCAAAACCTTTATTCGCAAATAAACAAGTATATAGTTTTCCATCAACAGATAGTCTAGCTCTGTTACAGTCTTTACAAAATGGCTCTGTGATTGAAGAAATAAATCCAATAGATGAATTTGAGTTTTTTATGGCCCATTTTTTTGAGGTCGATGATTTTTCACTCTCTTTTTGTTTTAAAACATATGAGCCTTGTATTAGAGTAATAAGGTCTCTAGTTGGGATGACTTTATTTAGGTTCCAGTCATGTGTTTCACCGACATCCATATATTCGATAAATCTTATTTCTGATTTGAATTCTTTAACTTTGTTTATAATATCGAATACTTCATCATCATTTACTCCTTTTATGACTACAGTGTTAGTCTTCACAAGACCAAAATTTTTTTCTATCCCTTTTAATACATTGGATACACTAAATTGTTTTTTCGCTCCATTTATTTCATTAATTTTGCTTGGCCTTAATGTATCAAGGCTGAGTGTAAGAGAGTCAAGACCAGCTTTTCTCAAACTTTGTAGTTTTTCTTCAGTTAATAATGATCCATTTGTTGTCATGCCAATATATTCTATTTTTGCCTCAGATTTGAGCTTATTTATGAGGACATCGATATTTTTACGAAGCAATGGCTCACCACCAGTTAAACGTATTTTTTTTAAACCTACTTTTTTTAATATAGATGCTATCTTAATAATTTCTTCGTATGTTAAAATTTTATTTTGTGAAATATAATTATAATTTTTATTAAATACCTCAGATGGCATACAGTAACTACATCTATAATTACACCTATCAGTCACGGATATTCTTAGATATTCGAAGCTTCTGAAGAGCTTATCTTTGTGAAGTCTATTTACAATACTTACATTTTTCATCTTTGTTTATATCTATCTCTTTAAAGTCATTATTTTTTAAATCTAACATAAAAAGTTTACTCTCGTATCTTTCGCCAAAGCCACACAGCAATTTAATGCATTCTGTGGCAAGTGTAGTTCCCACAAAGCCTGTTACACTTCCAAGTATACCAGACTCAAAACAGCTACTAGACACATTTGGTAATTTCGGATAGAGACATCTGTAGCAAGGCATATTTTTAATATCATTTCTGAATATTGCTACTTGGCCCTCAAATTTTAATGCAGCCCCAGTAAGAAGTGGGATTTTTAAGTTAATGGATATATCATTTACTAAAGTTCTTGATTTAAAGTTATCAGTACAATCAATAATCAGATCCGCATTTTTCAAAATATTTATATCAAATGTTTTATTAATCTCCTCAGAAAACGTTGTAATGTTTATATCTGAATTTAAACTAAGTAATCTCTCTTTTGCTGCATTTACTTTTTTCTTCGAAATATCATCTTCGGTAAATAAAACCTGTCTATTTAGATTAGATAATGAAATCGAATCGTAATCAACCAAATATAGCATACCTATACCGGAAGCTGCTAAGTAAGTAGCTGTTGGACAACCTAGTCCTCCAAGCCCAATAATTGCTACTCTTGCTGATGAAAGTCTTGTTTGCCCATCAATGTCTATTTCAGGTAAAACTATATGCCTATTGTATCTCAGTAACTCTTTATCAGTAATATCAGTCTTTGGTTTTTTTGCTTGCATTGAATTTATCCATTTGCTCCTTAGTTGCCTCTTTTTGATATTTCTCTTTATATGTTTTGTAAGGCATCCCATAAATCAATTCTCTAGCCTCATCGTAGGAGAGTTCCTCGCCATTAGAGGAAGATTCCGAGGCATACCATTTGGATATGCAGTTTCGACAAAAGTTCGCTAAATTCATCAAATCAATGTTTTGTACATCAGGATTATCTTGTAAATGTTTTACAATTCTTCTAAATGTTGCAGCTTCAATTTCAGTCTTTTTGTCCATATGATAATAATACTATACATAATGCAATGTATAAATGTATTAACTGTATGAATTAGCTAATTTTATGCCAAATAAGATAACAAATAAGCCAATAATGTAATTCCAACTAAAATTATCATTGAGAATTATTATTCCAAATAGTATAGCCCATAAAGGTATGAGGAAGTTCATTATCGATAAAAATGATGCACCAGAAGTTTGAAGGATTTGAAAATAAATAATTGTTGCGATAGCAGTACAAAGTATACCAAGAAGAAGTATATTTGTATTTAGTAATAATACTGATATGTCTGGTTTTGTTTGGTCAATAAATAATAAATAAATTGTCATAAAAAAAGTGGCGAATAATATGGTTCCTGTAGATGCACTTACTGGATCTGTTATTTTGTATTTTTTACCATATATAGCTGCAAAAGAATAAAGCGTTGAACCTAAAATAACTAATAATTGTGATTCAAGAGTAAGGCTAATCGAATTGTTATAAAATAAATCCTCCCTGTATATAAGTATGAAGACACCAAAAAAAGAAATTATAAAGCCTATAAATTTCCCTCGATTCATCTTTTCATCAGCAAGGAAAAAGTGTGAGAGTATAATAGTAGATATCGGCATAGTTGCCATCAAAATACCTGCCATGGCACTATCAATATTTCTTTGGCCATTAATTATAGCAATAAAAGGTATAACGATTCCTACGAGACTCATAAACAAATAATAATTAAGTTGAGAAAAACTAATAGAGAATCTCTTGTATATGAAATATACAAGTACTATGAGAAAGATGGATCCTGTAATTAATCTGCCTGCTACGATGACTTCTGGGGTATAAAAATCTAGGGCAAGTTTATTGAGTGTAAATGCTCCTCCCCATATTGCTGATAGTAAAATGAGCAGGAACCAGTTAGTTTTAAATAAATTCATGTTAAAATTATTAAAAAAATTATATGAAAATTCTGTCTATAAATGTTTCTGAACCAAAAAAGGTTACTTTTAATGGTAAAGAGCTTATCACAAGTATTTACAAAAAGCCTGTGGCAAACAAAGTGCAGGTCACTAATCAAGGAATAGAGGGAGATAGGCAGGCAGATTTGAGTGTTCATGGCGGGTATGACAAGGCAGTTTATGCATACTCATATTCACATTATCAGCTATGGGGGGAAAAACTTAATACACAATTCAATGAATATGGTTTAGTTGGTGAAAACCTTACCATTGACATTTTTGATGAGGATGAAATTTATATCGGTGATAAATTTAAAATCAATAATTGTATACTTCAAGTGAGCCAGCCCAGAATACCATGCTATAAAATTGGTATAAAAATGAATAGTAGAGATTTTCCTAAGATATTTTCACAGTCTGGTTTATTAGGAAGCTATTTAAGAGTTCTTCAAGATGGAATAATTGAAACTGGGAGCGATATCGAAAAGATTCATAGCCAAGAAAACTCGATGAGTTTGAAAGAAATATCAAAATTATTGTTTGTCGATATAAAAAATATAGATTTAATGAAGAAAGCATTAAATATAGATTCATTGACAGAGGAGATAAAAGAAAAATTTAGAGAAAGATTATTAAAGCTTGGAGATTTTTCTTCTCTATAAATATGATTAAACGACAGAATCTAAAAATTCTTAAAAATAACGAGACGAGTGTTTCTTGTAATGGCGATGATTTTTCAGGCAAACATCCTCTAATTTATTTAACTATAGAAGATGGGCGTGCAGAATGTTATTACTGTGGTAAAATATTCGTTACTGAGAAGATACATGAAAAATATCTTGAAAAAGTGAGAAAGAAATTTAAGAAAAAAAAGAATGTTTAAAGAGAGAAAAACAATAAAACAGGTTGAAGAGGGAAACGATTTAGCTCCCAAGTTTGATAAGGATGGTTTTATACCGGTTGTTACAACTGATAAGAAATCTGGACTTGTTCTGATGCATGCATATATGAATGAGGAAGCATTAATGAAAACAATACAAACAAAAGAAGCTCACTATTACAGCAGAAGTAGAAAGTGTTTGTGGCATAAGGGTGCTACTAGCGGACTTATACAAGATGTAAAAAATATTTATATTGATGATGATCAAGATTGTGTTTGGTTAAACGTCTCGGTAAGGGGAGAAGCGAGCTGTCATGTGGGATATAAATCATGTTTTTATAGAGAGGTAGATATTAATTCAAAACAACTCGAATTAAAATTCATAGAGGATGAAAAACTATTTGATCCTGATGATGTCTATGGCGATGCGCCAAATCCTACAATATTATAAGTGCAAGTTTTTAGAAAAGAAATTTGCTAGAAATCCTATTATATAAAGTGTTATACCTAAGTAAAAAATACCAAGTGACATAGAAGAGAAAAAATACATAATTGATGGAATAGGGCTATACTGGGAGAAATATCCGTGTGTAAAATGAATAAATATTAACAATGGAACTGAAATTAATGATCCGTGGAGTATATTTATTATAATATTCTTAAAAAAGCTCATAATTTAAATATATGTATAAAATCAGTATAACAAAAAAAATGATTTGGTCACTTATTTTAAAAATCAATAGTCAGCATAATATATATAAGGACAGAAGAAATATATTAAATATTAATGAAGTTATATCAAATAAAGAAATCAATATAAGATATGACAGAAAGAATAATGAGATTAAAAATAAGAATATATCTTTCAATGATTTGGAAAGTTATAATATATTCAAAATTTTTTTCCCAATTGTTTGTTCCAAAAATAGATACCAATACATTGGACATATAGCACAATCGCTAGATGGATATATAGCAACTGAATCTGGTGAATCTAAATATATCAGTGATAAAGATAATCTTGAACATATTCATAGATTAAGAGCAGTTGCAGATATTATAATTGTCGGTGCTAATACATATATAGAGGATAAACCTAAGCTGACAACAAGGTTGGTTCAAGGTACAAATCCTGATATCTATGTTTTTGATCCTAAATCAATCATAAAGAAAAAGAGTATTGGGAATCAAGTAACTTTATTAAAAACTAACCTTAAACCACTCAAAACTGCGCTAGCAAAAAAAATGAAGGCAATAGTTTATATTGAAGGTGGAGGCAAAACTATTTCACATTTTATGAAAAATAATATGCTTGATAAAATCCACGTTTGTCTATGTCCAATTATACTTGGTGGAGGAAGATCTTCATTTATTGCAGACAACATAAAACTTACTCAAACAAAATCATATACTTCTAATCATTATAAAATGGGAAACGACATATTATTTGATATCAATCTTAAATAGTCTTTCTATTTATGAGAAAATATACCCCTGGAAGGGAGCAAATTAAATTTGTAATACCATAAACGATTGCCACAGTGACACTTGAGGATATAGATAATCCCAAGAGAAATGAAATAATAAGTGCCGTTGTTTCACGTATGCCCCACCCTCCTATACTAACTGGTAAAGTCATGGAGAATAATATTATAGGTGCGAAAACAAAGAAACTTATTATATCTATATCAAGACTGAGAGAGAAAGCGCATATGATATATGTCGTAATATAAGTTAATACAATTATCAAAGATAAAAAAAAGTGTTTATAAAAACAGCTTCCGCTGAATATTTTTTTAAAATTTATAATATATCTATTCTTTTGCTTAGATATAAAGAATATTTTTATTATTAGTAAGCTAAAAATAATTAATAATAAAACATAGCCAAAAGCCTCATATTTTTTATTAATTAAAAAGAATATACAAAGTGATATAATAAATGTGACAATTAATGTAATTTGACCAGAAAGTCTCTCGAAAATTACTGATTGAAATGATTTTAAAAAGTTTGCTTTATTTTCATTATTCACTTTTATATTCATTGTTCGGTATATATCACCCATAATCCCAGTAGGTAGAATGTTATTGAGAAATCCAGATATATAGTAAAATTTTAGAGCATCGTTGTACTTTATTTTAGTATTCGTGTTTAGTGCAATAAAATACCACCTCCATGCGGATAGAAGATATTGCACAATACTTAGAAATATGATTATGGGTAAATAAATTATCTCGACATTACGTATTATGAGATTAATGTCATGTCCATAATGAAAAAATATATAGACCAAGAGTAAAAAAGAGGTTATGTATTTGATAAATTTATTCACTTTTTAGAGAGGAGAATATCTTGATGACCAATGTAGAGTTTAACTATCTTATTCTCAATATCATCTCTTTTGTTCAAATACCATTTTTTTAATATCTCTCTATCAATATCTTCCATGTTAAACAATGCTTTCTTTACATCCAGTACATAACGAATCATAAATTTTTTATTATTCTGAGAATTGTTTAAAATAATCCATGGAGAATTCTTTATAATAAAATTCATGTCTTGCTTAGCAGCTCTATTTTTTACAAATTCAATAGACTTATAGCCTAATGCTGCTCCGCCAAATCCTTTATTATTTCTTTGATGATTATTAAAAAATGAGAGTATATATTTATCAAATGTGTTTGTAGGAGTCCACTTGACTATACCGGTAAAGCATAACGAAAAATATAGAATATTGATATTATTGATTCTTTTTAGAGCTTCAATTATTGAGGATTTAGACATAAGATCTAGAACTGCAGAGTAGCTAATAATATGAAAATTTTTTGTTTTATGATTAAACTTATCATATTCGCACTTTTTAATTAAAACTGATGAAGTAATAGAATTATCTTTTTCTAAGAAAAGATTCATGTTATTCGTATTTGATTTAATCTTAAAATTATTTGGAATATATCGTCGAAGATTACTTTTAATAGATTTTAATAATTTCAGGTCATAGTCTATAAGGATACACTTTTTGAATAGTAGGTTATTTTTTATTGCCCAAACTAAAAAACTACCTGAACCGCAGCACATGTCAATAATCTCTGGATTTGATGCATATTGATTTTTTTTAAGGTATTTGAGTAATATGTTACTTCGAGCATTATAGTCATACTCCATCCTCATATTTATCCAAGATTTACTAAATTTATTATCCATATAAAACTCTTTTAAATTTTAGACCAACATCATTCCAACTATATAATGACGTATTTTTAGAGTTTTTTATGTATGATGTCTCTTCTATAGCTTTAACGATTGAATCAAGATTATTTATATCTACATATTTTCTATTGTAGCCTCTTAAATTTTCTCTAAATACAGGTAAATCTGATACTACCAGTGGCAAACCCAAAGATGCACTCTCCAGATTAGCCATACCGAAACCTTCATAATTGCTCAAACAAATGTATAGTGATGAATTTTGAAGAATGTTAATCATATCATCTTGATTTTCAATTAAATTGTGAAAAGTAACTCGTTTCTTAAGATTCTTTTCCTTAATGTAAGATTGAAGTTTTTTATAATAAATATCATCGGCATCATATTTACCAATAATTGATAATGACCAATCTTTTTTCAGTTTAGATAAAACTTCAATACATTTATCAATATTCTTTCTCGGTATAATTGATCCGGTTGTTACAATATTTTTACTATTACTATTGAAGATTGAATGCTTTTGATAGATATCATCTACTGCAGGTTTAATAATATTTATATTTTTTTTAGAATTCAGCATCTTTTGAATCACTTTTTTCATCGAGTTACTTACAGAAATGATACTATCAGCTTTAGAGAATATCTTCCTCTCTTTAAGTTTATGCTCTATTTTTCCGAATTTTATATTTTCAAATGATACAGGATGATGTATTAATAATATTATTTTGTATTTTTTTGAGAGTTTATCAACTATATTAGACAATTTGAAAGCTAATAGACCATCAATTAGCAAGGTTGACTGAGGGGGTATTCTATTAATTTTTAGATGAAAAAATAATATATTTGATATGTTTTTACTTGGAGAAATATTAATTATCTTGCAAAAGTTTCTATTGAGATAATTTAAAACTTTAACATCATATTTATTACCTCCAGATATACTATTTAAATCTGGAGTAATAAAGTAAATCACTTTAAATAACTTTTATAAATGAAGCTGAAGCTAAATGATTTTCTTTTAGCTCAATTTCAATTGAATTTAGTTTATCAGTAGGGAAATTGATTGATTCAAGTTCATAGATAATATCTTCACAAAATTGTTTTGCCATAAATTCAGTAGTTGTAATTTCCTTATTGAACTTTTCTATATCATCAAGATTTTTATAATTATATTTTTTTATTACATTTTTAAGAAGATTAGTAGCAATGCCTATATCAATAATAATATTTTTCTCAATAAGATTCTTTGCTGTTAATGTCAAATCAATAACATAAGTCACTCCATGGAGACCTTTCGCAGGTCCAAAAAATTCGTCTTTAAGGCTATGTGCTACAAAGCAATGGTCTCTTATTTTCAATTTAAACATTTAATATCTCACAACTTTGCATAATCCATTTATATTTCCTTTTTTAAAGAATAAAGGCAAATCTTTTAGTGTAATTTCTTTTTTATCAATTAAAATATCAAGTTTCATATCATCCAATAAATCTAAAGCTAGTGATCTTCTTGATAAATTATTCCATTTTTTAGTTTTGATAGATGTAATATTTCCAACTTGAGAAAATATAAGTTCTAATCTTCTTGAAAAACAATTTTCTCCCATTTTTATTTTGGATTCTTGCTTGCCATACCAACTTAAGATGCATATTTTAGTTTCTAAAGGTGCTTTTTTAATGATTTCACTTAAAACTGATGCATTTCCAGTACATTCATAAATAATGTCTGGATTACTTATGCAGTTTATACTATTTTCAAATTCAATATCCAAATGTTTACAAACCCTCTTCTTGCTAATATCTTTATCGACAACAATAACAGTAATGCCAAATGTACGTGACAATACGTAAGCCATTAAAATCCCAACAATTCCAGCCCCTAATACATATACTTTATCACCTATAGTCGGTTTTGAGTCCCACATTGCATTAATTGCAGTCTCCATATTAGCTGTTAGCAAAGCTCTTTTATAAGGGATATTGCTTGGAATTAAAGTAGCTTGCGAAGATTTAAGAGTATACATCGATTGATGAGGAAACATTGTATAGACCATCTTATTTAACATAGCTTTAGGACCCTCAATAACTTCACCAACACTTAAGTAACCATATTTAACTTCTTTATTAAATTCTCCAACCTGATGGGGAGCCCTCATAAATTTATACTGGTTCACTGGTACCTGAGAATCAAAAACTATTTTTTCTGTTCCATAGCTAATGCCTGAATAATATGTTTTAACAAGTAGTTCATCTTTTTCTAGTGGCTTATTAATTGATTCCTCTTTTATGATTCCCTTTTTTTTAGAAACCCAGTACGATTGTGCTGTATAATTCTTCATAAATGAATTATAACAAAAATTCAATAAGTGGATACATAGGCATGCAACTATTTGTTCATAATTTGATATATTTTTTTATATTAATAATTATATTTACTGATTTAAAGTATATAAATAAAATTATCTATCCATCATTTGCGCTTTATTTACTATGTTTTTATGTATTTTACTTTCTGTTAAAAAAATATGATTTTAATCTTAATGTTCCAAATCAGATTACACTGTCTAGGTTTGTAATAAACATTTTTCTACTTGTATTAGTATTAAATATTGAATTATATAATTATACATCACTTTTTATACTATCATTGATTAGTATCGCTCTAGATGGTATAGATGGATATATATCAAGATATTTAAAGCAAACTTCTATGTTTGGTGAGATATTTGATCAAGAGGTCGATAACTTTTTGATTATGATTCTTTCAATATCTCTTATTTTAAATCATAACTATCTTTATTACATAATTATTATACCCTTTTACAGATACATTTTTTTAATACTAATTAAAACCAGATTAATTAGTAGTGATAGTTTACCTCATTCATATTTTAGAAAACTTATATGTGTATTAATGACAGTGAGTTTGATTCTTTGTAACTGTTTTAATTACGTCGAATCTTTTAATGCATTACTGTATGTGGTAATTTTATTATTAACTTATTCATTTGTTAAAGATACAATATGGTTATATAGGAGAAAAAATGATTAAAAAATTTATTATACTAATGATGTTTCCTTTATTAGCTTTTTCTGCAGAGGATAAATATATAATAGACAAGTCACACTTTGCGGTAGGTTTTTTAGTAGAGCATGTGGGCTATGCAAAAACTTTAGGAATGTTTCGTGATATTGAAGGAAGCTACTCTCATAATTTAAATACTAATAAAATTAATAATATTAATATTAGTATCAAAACAGGTAGTGTTTTTACGAATCATGATAAAAGAGATCAGCACTTGATGAGTCCTGATTTTTTAGATGTTGATAAATTCCCAGAGATGTTATTCAAAGCAACAGATATTAATATTAAAGATGACAATACAACTATTGCAGGGGAATTAACACTTCTTGGGATAACTAAGCCGCTCATCTTAACTGGAAAAATAAATAAGGTTGGGAAGTATCCATTTGGTGGAATTATTAAGCCATATGTAATGGGGATATCCGCTAGAGGAACTATAAAAAGATCAGAACATGGCATGAACTATGCTTTAAAAGATAATTTAGTGGGAGATGAAATAGATTTAATAATTGAGTTTGAAGCTAGAAGACAATAATGTCATTAGATTCGCCTATACACCCAAAAGATTTAAAAAATTACCTTGATAACTTTGGATATAAGGAATCCTCATTGTTAAAAGCAAATAGAGAAGAAACAAAGAAACTTGGGGATGTCTCCATCATGCAAATAGGAGCTGCTCAAGGTGCTTTGATATCTATATTATGCAAGTTAGCTAATTTTAGGAGTTGCTTAGAGGTGGGCGTGTTTACGGGGTATAGTTCTATATGCATTGGTTCATCAATTCCAAAAGAATCTAAACTTACAGTCATTGATAATAACGAAAATTATTTAAATATAGCTAGAAAATATTGGGAAAAAGCAGGTATCACAGAAAAAATTAATATTATAAATAACAACGCATTAGATGCATTGGATGACTTAACGAAAAAGAAAGACATTAATTTTGATTTTGCTTTTATTGATGCTGATAAGAGTAACTATTCTGAATACTACAAAAAAATTATTGATATGATGTTGCCTGGTGGAATTATATGTGTTGATAATACTCTTTGGAAAGGAAGAGTTTATGATAAAAGCTTATCTAATCAAAGCACACAATCTATAAGAGATATTAACCATCTGATAATGAGTGATGAAAGAGTTGAACACTCGCTATTAACAATTTATGATGGTATGACTATCTGCTATGTAAAATAATGCACGTATACAGTTTTTATAAGTTTATAAAATTAAATGATTTATCAACATTGAGAAGTGTTATTTATAAGTGCTTAGATAAATTAAATATTAAAGGAACGATACTAATTTCTAAAGAAGGAATAAATGCAAATATTAGTCAAGAATATAATCTTTTGGATAGTGCATTAACAAAGATTGGCAGGCATGTGAATATTAGAAATGTTTTTATTAATAAAAACATAAGTAATGGAATCGCATTTGAAAAGCTTAAAGTCAAAATAAAGGATGAAATAATTAGATTTAATGATCCTCTTAATGATAAATGCTTAGATAAAACTGAAATGGTTGAACCCAATTCTTGGGATAAATTACTAGACGAAGATATTCAGCTCATAGATGTGAGAAACGATTTTGAATATTATCTTGGCACATTTGAGGGTGCTATTAATCTTAAATTAATAAATTTTACAGATCTTAAGGAAAGAAATGCAGATTTAAACAGACTAGATAAGAACAAAAAAACAGCAATTTTCTGCACTGGTGGTATTAGATGTGAAAAAGCTGGGAGATATCTTTATTCACTTGGATTTAATAAAGTATATCAATTAAAAGGAGGGATAATAAACTATCTTAATAATAATAAAAGTAAATGGTCAGGCGATTGTTTTGTCTTTGATGATAGGATTTTAATTAAAAATTAACTCTTATGATGCTGTTTTTTATTTCTTGATAGTTTTCTATTTTCTTTTTATATACAGTTACGGGTTTATTTTGTTCCGAGAATGTTTCACTTACTGAGTGCTTAATAACAAAGTTAAAATCATTTGGTATATCAGTACTATCAATCATAAAATCATTAGTTGTGAATTTAACTAAGTATTCCTTTTTCGTAGCAGGTATTCTCTTTATTGCAAATGGTTGCTGAACATCTGCTTTTTTTAAAATCATAAAAAAGAATCCGCCATATATCCTTTTTATTTTTATATTTAAATTGAGTATAAGATTTGTTGAAGCCATATTACTTCTAAGCTGTACTAATAATTCTCTATATTGATTTTTATTTTTAATATCAGGTGTCTGAAGGATTTTTTCTAGTGTATCCTGAGCAAGTTCATTATCATTGATTGAAAACGAAAAACTTAACATATCAATTAGTGCCTTATAATCATTAGTTTTCTTATAGTAAATATTAAAATATTTTTTTATTAGATTCTTATTAAGAATTTCACTATCACTTCTTAAAACCAGTATAAATTCTTTTATTGCATCAGTATTATCAGGTCTTAGATCAATCGCTATCTTATATGCTTGAGATGCTTGCTGGTATTTATTCAAAATAGAATATGATTTACCAAGCATAAGCCAACCATTAAAGTCATCAGGTTTTTCAGAAAGGTTAGATTCTAATATTGGTATATTTTCCTTTATAGTTCTGATATTGGTTCTAATAGTCAAATTCTTTGAGTGTATTTTTTTGTATTCATTTGTATTTGATAAATCAAATGTTAATGAAAAAAAATAAATAAGAAATATGCTTAATATTGATGAAATAGCTATTAATAATTTACTATCTTTATAATGCTTATTATTTCCGCTAAGAGTGAATAAGAATGCAAAATATAAAATTATAATTAATAAAAGAAATATATATATCATCTAACATAGCGCCTGATAAGAAAATAGCTTAAAGCCAGAATAAAAACCAATGGACCAAACCATAATATTATATTTTGATTGTTAATGGGTGGCTCATATAAAATATAAGAGCTATATCTCTCGGAAAGAAATGTTTTAATTTCTTGTTTGCTTTTTCCAGATTCTAGCATTTCTCTTATCTTTTGTTTCATATCAACGGCAAGAGGTGCTTCTGATTCTGAAAGATTTTGATTTTGGCAAACCATACATCTTAATTCTTCTATAAGAGATTTATACTCACTATCTAAGTCTGATGTAAAACCGCTCAATGAAGTCAGAAATGTAATTATAAAAACTATATTTTTCATTAATTATTAAGAATAGGTATCATTTCATCTTTTATAATATCAGAATTAATAGCCCCAATATGCTTATATAAGATTATTTGATTCTTATCGATAATGTAAGTTTCTGGAACTCCATATACACCCAGATCCAAGGATAAATCTCCAGTATAGTCTCTTATAATAATGCGATAGGGATTTCCCCTCATATTCAGCCATCCTTTTGCATCTTTAGTTTCGTCTTTATAGTTGATACCTATAAGGTCATATTCTTTATTTTTTGAAAGATTCAAGAGGTAGCTATGCTCTCTCTCACATTCAAGGCACCAACTTGCCCATACATTTATGATTGTTTTTTTATCTAAGAAACTTTCATTGTTGTGAGTAATATTTAGATATAAGTCTTCTAATTCAAATCTGGGAAATTCTTTTCCAATCAATGGTGATTCCACTATCTTGGGATCATTGTATAAACCTTTTAAAAGAAAAAAGCTAAGGAAAATAAAAATTAATATAAAAAAAATTGAACTCTTATTCATAAAGATGCTTTCTTTTTGAATCTTATACTAAATATGGATCCTATAATCATAAAAATTGTACCTATCCAAATGAATCTTATTAAAGGTTTATCGTAAATGCGAAGGGACCATTTATTCTCATCGATCATATTACCCAGTGATACATACAAATCTCTATCTATTCTTGCATGAATACCTGCTTCGGTCATAGGAGATTCACTTGAATGGTATAGTCTTTTTTCAGGATTGATTTCAGTAATAAGTTTTTCGTTTTTGCTAACTAAAACAGTTGCTATTATTGCATCATAGTTCATTGACTTGAATTCATTTAATCCTTCAAAAGTATATTCAAATGATCCGATTTGTGTAGTCTCACCGATTTCTAAAACTAATTCTTTTTCAATCTTCGTATTTTCAGATACACTAGCGCCTAAGATAAATATCGCTAGTCCAAAATGAGCAAAGTACATACCTAATCTATTTTTAAGCGCTGCAGAGTTTTTATAAGTCAACGAAAGGTCAAAAATAATATTAAATATTATCCAAACAGCAGAAAAAACTCCAATAAAGAAGAGTATTGATTGAACAGAAAAAGCAAAAGATAAAATAATACTCATGATGATTATGATTAATAATTGGAATAATTGCTTATTTTTTACTGATCTAGATAGAAGTATCGGTACATATCCAACTAATAACATAAGAGGAATCATTAGAGGAATAAAAACAGCATTATAGTATGGTACACCAACAGAAATCTTCTCAAATCCTAAAACATCTAAAAATAATGGATACATTGTCCCCAGAAGAATTGTAAAAGTAGATGTTATGAGAAGAATATTATTTAGTAGAAAAAAACCTTCTTTAGAAAATAATTTTACCTCATTATCATCAACAAACTTTCTTGAATTCATGCTATATGCTAGTAAACCACCTCCAATTAGAATAAATAACATCAGCAATATGAATATTCCTCTTGATGGATCACTTGCAAATGAATGAACAGATATGAGTATTCCTGATCTAACTAAAAATGTACCAAGCAAGCTAAGAGAAAAAGTAAAAATAGATAAAAGAATGGTCCAACTTTTAAATATACCTTTTTCACCAGTAGCTAT
>CEQY01396377.1_pt1 | contig 15317 bp, 14 predicted proteins | sample 361391 | NCBI WGS metagenome assembly CEQY01 (sample SAMEA2621075, study PRJEB7988) | marine metagenome | isolation source: saline water (ENVO:00002010), including | reverse complement strand
GTCACGTTCTTCATCCGCTAGTGCATCGGGAGCTGTTTTTATCGAATAGTCGACTATTCCCTTACATAAATCAATTTCTTGATAACCCTGCTGAATAGGCTTTCCCATCTCTGTGGTCATGAGTTTTGCTATTTCATCCTTATGCTCATCAAGCAGTTCTCCGAACTTTTTGATTGGCTTGATTCTTTCATCCAGTGATTTTTGAGACCAAGTTTGAAAAGCAGAGTGGGCGGTATCTAGTTTCTTTTTGACTTGTTCTTTAGATTCTAAATTATAGGTTTTGATGACTTCACCTGTGGCAGGATTGATCGTCTCTTTGGTTTTACTTGATTGCTTACTAGCTTGTGAACTTTCTTGAGTTTGCATATTTCTTTCCTTTTATTTTGCCTACCATATGAATTTATGCACATCAGCTATAATTGTAATCTAGGTGATATAAACATTTGTTTAGATAATTTCACAAGATATCTAAGAGAAATCTAAGCTATCAATAATGGCATCGATTACATTTATAAAAGATGGATGATCTAATAGAAAAGTTAAATATTCTCGTTAACGATTTCACTCAGAAGTATGCGGGGGAGTATAGTGTCTTGGTGAAATTTGCTCTGCTTATTGCAGCGGCTCTTGTGACTTTATTTGTTTTCTTCAGTTTGGCTAATTTTCTACGTCACCGCCGGTGGATCACTGGAAAATTCTCAATGCCAGTGCTGATGGCAGATTATATTGAGCAAACCATCTCTATTGTAATAAAGATTTTTGCTCTGGTTTTGGCCCTGCAAATTATCGGAGCAGGATCAATTGTGGGGACAATAGTAGGAACTGCAGGGGTCTTGGGACTAGGGATAAGTTTTGCTTTTAAAGATATCATCGAAAATTATATTGCAGGAATTATACTAAGCTTTAGACAACCTTTTTTAAAAGGCGAGCATATTGAGGTTGATGGGTCTGAGGGGATAGTTCAAAGAATGACGAGTCGTATGACTATGATCAAAACTTTCGATGGAAATAATATATCCATTCCTAACGCCACTATATTCAAGTCAAAGATCATTAATTATTCAAGAATTCCTGAAAGGAGATTTGAATTTAAAATAGGTATTAATCCTGAGAGTGACCCTGACCAAGCAAGAAGTGTTGGATTAAAGGCGATGGATGCCCTGGAAGAAGTTTTAGATGATCCCACTCCCATCGCAGTCACTGATGAAGTCGGAGATTCTTCTATTGTCATAAAATTTCTGGGATGGGTTGATCAAAATAAATATGATTTCTTTCTCACAAGAAGTGCTGCCATTGGTAGAGTGAAGAATGCCATAGAAGAAGAGGGAATTGAAATCCCTGATCCAAGCTTTATAGTCAAACTCAGACAACCAGGTGAGCAAAAAGATATGAAAGCTTTTAAGAAAAGCATTCCTCTTCAAGATGAATTAATCTCATCTGAGAATAAGCAAAGCTCTATTATATTTGATCAAATCAAAAAAGAAGAAGTGAATAGAGATTTATTGAACAGTGCAACCACTGAATAACCTTTTATAACTCATTTTTTAGTTTTTTTAGAACAGATAAAAGCTCGATTGGTAGAGTGCAACTTATATGGATAGGATGAGAGGTGTAGGGATGAATAAATATGAGCTCTTTGGCATGTAAAAAGATGCGGTCTAGCCCATAGATCTCTAGAAAGTGGTTATTCACAACACCTTTCCCATGCTTGCGATCTCCAATAATGGGCATAACCGCTTTTCTAAAATGTCTTCTGATTTGGTGATAGCGACCTGTTTTTATTTCAACTTCGGTGAGTGTACAAAACTCATGTTTAAATACTTGTAACGGATTATAGAGAGTAAGAGCCTCTTGTTTAATGTCTTTGTGAATCTCTTTGTTCACACTTCTTTTAGAAAGAGGAGAGTTAAAGACACCACTTTCTTCAAGAAGACCACGGTGAAGGCAGGTGTATTTTTTTTGAGTGGAATCCAGATGCCAGATGTCTTGAAATTTGGTGACAATCTCTGGTGACTTGGCAAACAACACAATTCCTGAAACCGGACGGTCGAGTCTATTGATGGGCCAGAGTTTTGTTTGAATATGATCTCTCACTGAAAATAATAAACAGTCTTTTGAGTCGGCTTCTCCCTGCATCGGGTGTACAAATTGTTTGGCCGGCTTTGTGACAGCAATGACATATTTATCTTCAAATAAAATTTCCATTCATTATTTATATATCATTTTCGACGTCATGCCACCATCAACAATAAAGTCTTGGCCAGTGATAAATTTAGAGGCAGGTAAACTTAAAAAATAACAAAGATGAAATATATCCTCAGGCTCTCCAATTAAGTTTACTGGATGTTGATTGACTTGATCCTCGGAAAAATCATGTTCAGTTTCAGCTATCCATCCTGGACTAATCGAATTCACTCTTATTTTTCCTTTATCACAACTCATCGCCAATGCTTTGGTAAAACTGGTGATCGCTCCTTTTGTCATACAATAGGCTTCCGTATTTTTTTCGGCCATAAAGCTTCGAGTAGAGCTAAGGTTGATAATACTGCCTTTCGTATAAGATTTTTGATGTTTGACCATCTCTTTAGCGAGAAGAAAATAGCTTGTGACATTAGTATTAAAATACTCTTGCCACTTCTTGAGAGATAAATCTTCTATGGGATCATGGTAAGGATCGGCAATTCCTTGGGTATTAATGAGGGTGACAGTTTCATAAAGATCTTGGCGAAAAATCTTCTCCATCACTTCTTTGACATGAGATTCATCAGTTAAATCCAATTCAAAACTATTATGGGAGTTTGCGCATTTCATATCAAGGCCTATGGCCCGATAACCTTTCGCTGCAAAATTATGCAAAAGGTTTTGACCTATAAGTCCCTTCGCTCCTCCAATAATACATAAATCTTTACTATCTTTAATCATCGTATAATATTAGGCAATATAACGAGTAATGTTCTCCTCACTTTGATAAGAAATTGTTTAAAAATATGTATAAATTTTATTCCTCAGATCATTACCAAGTTCAACTTGCTGAAAATCATAAATTTCCCATGGCTAAATACCAACTTTTAAAAGAAAGTTTGGTAAGTGAAAAAATTATTACCATAGACCAATTGGTTGCGAGTGAGCCAGCTGATAAAAACAATCTCTACCTTGCTCATGACAAAGAGTATGTGGATCATGTTCTCAACCTGACCTTGCCAGCAAAGCGAGCGCGCCCTGTAGGTTTACCACTCAATAAAGAAATGGTGACAAGAGCCTTAGTGTCACTAAGCTCATCTCTTCTAGCTGCTGAGAAAGCACTTGAGGTGAATATAAGTGGTGCACTTTCCAGTGGAACTCATCATGCCTCTACTGACCAAGGAGCTGGATTTTGTTATTTTAACGACTTTGCCATTATTGCGAGAAAATATTCAAACAAAAAAATCTTGATCGTGGATTTAGATGTTCACCAAGGAAATGGCAATGGTGAAATTCTAAAATCAGATCCTCATGTAAAAATAGTGGATATTTATTGTGAGAATAATTATCCTTTCAAAAAACAATTTTCTCCTGACGGATTTAATATCGGTCTCCCCCGAGGGACAAGAGATGACGCATATCTCTCTACACTTGAACAAGTCTTAAGAAGACTAGATACCCATTTTGATTTAATTTTATATCAAGCTGGAGTGGATATCCTTGAACATGATCATCTCGGTCATTTTGATATCAGCTTTGAAGGTGTCGCCATGAGAGACCAGATGATTTTTGAATGGGCCGCATCCCATGAAATTCCCATTTCATTTGTCATTGGGGGAGGGTATGCCAAAGATATTTCACAAACAGTAAAGGCCAATAAAAATACATTTTTGAAGGCGAAAGAAATTTTTGGTTTTTGAAGGAGATCTAAATGTATATTGATGGATTTGTAACTGCAGTGCCTAAGGCGAATAAAGAAAAATACATAGCCCATTTAAAAGAAGCTGCACCCCTGATCAAAGATTGTGGAGTCACTCGTATGGTTGAAACTTGGCAAGATGATGTTTCGAAGGGAAAAATCACTGATTTTTTTAAAGCAGTCGAAGCCAAAGAGGATGAAGCGGTTTTGTTTAGTTGGTTCGAATGGCCTTCCAAAGAAGCACGGGATGCCGGTGTGAAAAAGATGATGGAAGATGAGCGAATGCATCACTTAGAGATGCCTTTTGATGGCAGCAGAATGATCTTTGGGGGATTTGAAGCCATTTTTGATGAGACGCTAAACTAAGTTAAAAATTCTCAAGAAAAGGTATAAAAAATACGAAAAGACAGTTATGCTTAAGTATATGTTAAGAACTTTTATCGTATTTTTAGTAAGTTACGCCCATGCTGGCTACAATTTTTATAATATAGCTCCGGTCCCTTATCAACTTGATCAGGTGAGTTTCTCAAATGGATCCCTTCAGTTAACAAAAAATGGAGAGGTCAAAAGAGGACAAGGACTTTTTCAGGCCCTGCGAGATGTGGGCATTGAAAATGTTCAAGCCCTCGAAATAATCAATGCACTCAGAGATGAGGTTGAGTTTTCAAAGCTAAAAGTGGGCGACAAATTAGAGGCCGGTTTTGATACTGCTCATCGCCTGGTTTCATTTAGTTTCTCTCAAAACCCAGCAGAAAAACATATTTTATCTCTGGACCCTATCACTCATCAATGGCTCTATAAATTTAAAGAAGAACATACTCACTGGTACAGTCGAATCATAGAAGGTGAAATTAAACAGGGGGAAACTCTACAAGGTACTTTGCTTAAGCAAGGTTTTGCTCCTGACGTAGTTAATAATATTGTGAGTGCACTGACTTGCAAGGTAAATTTTAGAATGAACGCAAGAGTGGGGGATAAATTTAGGGCCCTTATAAAAGAGCGTTTTTTTAATGAACAAATTATAGCAACGAAAGTTCTCTACACTTCTTATGAAGGGAGTAGAGCAGGTTCTCATGAAACCTTTATGTACGAAGATGCTGAAAAGGGATCAACCTATAATGCCCATTATACTGAAGACGGACAAGCACTCATTCGGGCGGGTTTACGCTATCCTCTTTCAAGACTTCATGTGCGTTCGAACTATGGAATGAGAAGACATCCTGTCACTGGAAGAAGAGTGATGCATAGAGGTGTCGATCTTCGGGGAAGAACAGGCACACCAGTTCATGCTGTGGCCAGCGGTAAAGTTGTCCTCGCCACTTATAATAAATATGCAGGAAACAAGATTGCCATTCGACATAGAGATGGATCAACTTCTTATTATTTTCACCTTAATAAAAGAAAAGTTCGCCGTGGTGATTATGTGCGCTCTTACCAAGTAATAGGGACCGTGGGGTCTACGGGGAGAGTGACAGGTCCTCATCTTCATTTTGGATTTAAAAAACCTAATGGTAGATGGATGAATCCACTCAATAAAAGAATGATCGCCACTCCCAAGCTGACTGGAGAGCGATTTATTAAACTTCAAGAGCAAATAGCCCAAATAAAACAAAAAATGATTGATCTTGATATAAGTAAAAACTCTAATTATCTGCTGGCGCAGATTCCTAACTTACCAGTAGCAAAGCCGATCAAATTTTATGATATCGAGAGATTGATCGCGAGTGTGACTCCAGAAGAATCGACTTTATAAAGCAACTGAGTGCCGTTAAGGGTTAATGAAACAGCACTCAGAAGATTTTCAATTGACACTAAAGCCTTAGAAAATGCGTTACGCCAAATATGGCATATGATCTCACTGATATGTTTTGTATGTCAAATGGAATATGTTGAGGAGTGGGAATAAAATCGATTTTATTTTCTTGGCAGAAATTTATTTTGCCCTGATAATTATGCATGCAAAAAAAACAATCTTTTATTTTCAGCTTTCTTCTTCTTTTGGCCTGTACCAAAAATAAAGTGACTCCTAAGCCAGCTCATACTTTATGTGAAACTAGAAGTGAAATGCGCAGTTGTCCTCAGAAGCATGGAAAGATTTTTCTGCCTAGAACTTATACCGCTCGTGCCATCTATTTAGGGTATTCGGAGGATGAGTATCATAAAGAGTTTTTAGAACTCATTATCCAGCAAGTAAAACAGCTTGAAACGAGACCCATGGTGAACATTCTTGTCCCTAGAACAGAGGACCTCTTTGCCTATGATCATCTGGTAAAGTACTTTGCTAAAAAAGACTATGAGTTTTTAAATATAATTCCCACTGCCTCTAATGAAACCATTTGGGCCCAAGATTATATGGAAATCCTATTTGATACTAAAACGGGTTTTAGTCAAATAGTCGATCTACCTTATATTGGTCGTGAAGGGGAAACCATTCCTGCCTCTATTGCTCTTTCCTGTCAAAAAGAGTTGATTGAGCAAGACGAATTTAAGTCAGGTAATATTCCAGGCAATGGTGATTACGGTGGAAATATCGAGCCCATTACTCCTAAAATTTTAACGGTGGGAAATAATCTCACCAATGAAACTTTTAATGTCCTTAAAGCCAGTACTTCTCAAGAACTTATCGATATTGATGTTCAATGGCTAGAGACAGGACATGTGGATGAATTATTAACAACTCTGCCTCTGAAAAAGGATGCAGGTCCTTGTGAACAAACACTCTTAGTCGCTTCTCCAAAGCTTGGGTTAGAGTTAATTAAAAAACTCCCTATGACAGAAAAGCCTGCGAAAAATCAGCTGATGCCTTTTTTTGATGATTATGATAATTGGCCTGATCTTTATCATTGTTTATATCCCAAAAATTTTAAGTTAAAAGAATGCCTTGAGCTCTACCGAGCGAATGAAACTTATCAAGCTCATATTGATAAAAGTGTGGAGAGCTTACAACTTGCCATCAATAAACATCATCAATGTCGATTAAAAGTAGAGAGTTTTCCCCAAATTTTTGTTCCCCTTAAAAAACAAAAAAAATATGGAGAATACACGGATAGGGCGATCGCTTTAAATCCTAATAGCGTGAACAATATTTTTTTCTATCCCACTCTTATATTGCCAAAACAGATTTTTCCTGTTTTCCAAGAAGAAGTTGATAAAGTGTTGTCCCAATATCCCTATAAAATAATTTTTGCTAATGGAAAGTTTGTGCACGAGCTTAATGGTGGTATTCACTGTGCCACCAATATATCTTATGGATGTACACCCAGAGCTCAGTGATTAGCTAACTTCAAATTCTCTTTTCGAAGTTTCAATCACCTTACTCACTTCTTCGTTGGTACACTCCGCACCTTTGTGGTCATCTTGCCCAAACTTTATACCGTTTGAGATGAAAAGAGCTTCTTCGTCCCATTCTTGTAAAATACCGGTCCACTTTTTATCATTCACTAAAGTGACCTCTACCCATTTACCTAGCAAAGTGTCATTCATATTTATTTCCTTTCTGTTTTAGCTTATTATAAGGCCTATGATGAAAAAAAGAAAATCCACAGCTCTTGTAATTTCAAGAGTTTTTCAGTCTTTACTCTATATTATTGCAGGGCTAAATCATTTTCTATCCCCGGAGATGTATTATAAAATTATTCCCCCCTTTCTCAATCAATATAATTTTTTTATCAATATTGTTTCTGGAGGGGCTGAAATGATACTAGGAAGTATGCTTCTTTTGGACAAGACTCGTAAATGGGCTTGTATCGGGATTATCATACTTCTGATAGCCGTTTTTCCCGCTAATATTTATTTAGCACTTGAGATGGGCAAGCCGCTGAATACCTCGCCGTGGGTAGCGTGGCTGCGTTTACCTCTGCAATTTTTACTCATATACTGGGCTTATACCCATCTAAAAAAGGATTCAAATGAATAAGTTTAAATTTCTTATCGTAAGTGGTTGCGTTTTATTAACTTCTCTTTCTCACGCTAAAGATTGTGAAAAATCACCTCTTAAAAACTCCCAACAAATTGTTCTTAATATTGCTGATGATAGTGAAACAATCCACAGCCAAACTTATTTGTTTGAAAAAGACGGCAAGAAATTTAAAAAAATAAATCCTGAGGGATGGAAATCAGTGCTGGGAAGATCGGGGTTAGCTCAGGGAAGAGGTCTTCATCCTGAAGATAAGAAGGCTATTTACAAAAAAGAAGGTGACGGCAAAGCACCTTCTGGTATTTTTGAGCTTACTTCTAGTTTTGGTCATCATGAAAAAATTCAAAATAAGAAATTTCCCTACCAACACGTGGATCATCAATCTTTTTGTATCGATGATGTGAGGCATGCTGACTATAACCACCTCAAACATAGCTTTGATATAAAAGCGGAAGCTAAAAAATTAAAAATGAAAAAAATAAGTTCTGAAAATTTACAAGAAGTTGGCCCTGCCTACGAATATGCAGTGGTGGTCAATCATAATAATATTAATAGTAAAAAAGCCGAAAAAGGGGCTGGCTCTTGTATCTTTTTGCATGTGTGGAAAAGAAATGAAAACAATAAGGTCAAGCCTACTGCAGGATGCACCGCTTATGCTCAAGAACATATGAAGACTTTAATCAATTGGCTAGATATCAAAAAGAAGCCGTTATTGGTGCAATTGACAAAAGCTGAATATGAAAAAAATAAAACAAAGTGGTGTCTACCTCAAGTAAGTTTATAAAAAACTAAACATTTCTATGAATATTTATTTTTTGAGCTATGTTTCAATAGTTCAAAAGGAGTAGGAAATGTCTGAAGCCACTTTAAATCACGGAAAAATTAAAGGTCTCAATAAACTAGATGAAGTCATTGAGCTGATGGAAAAGAGTAATCAAAAAGGTTTGGGGTTTAATTTTTTAAAAGATATGAAGGAGTCTCTTCTTTTGTTTAGTGAAGCAGGGAGAGAAGAGTTAGAGGAGTTATTTTATAATCTCAATCAAAAAACTCTGAGCCTTATATCTGATATTGAGGGTGCCAAAGAAACTTCAGAAAAATTTTCAAATAAAGTCCAAAAGCAAAGTATGCAATGGATAAAAAACGTCTCAAGCGTTGCCGAAGAAACATCCCTTAAGCTTAAGGAAGGAAATATTGCCGCTGCAACTAATTTTCTCATGGCCAAGGCGACTTATCAGCCAGCTGTGATTTTCGGAATGCTCACCCTCGCTTTTAAAGAGTGGAAAAATGGGCTTAAAAATTATCAGCAAAAAGTTTCATCCACGTTTCCAAAAACTCCTCTTTAACCCCCGTCTTTGCTTTCGTTCCCCAAATGGGACCAGGCCAAGCTCTATCATTTTTAAAACGTGCAATGATATGGATATGAAGTTGGGGCACTTGATTGCCCAGACTGGCTACATTAAGCTTGTCAGGGTTCACAGTAGACTTTAAAAATTTACAACAACGATCAATTTCTTGAGTGAGTCTTAATTGATCTTGCAGATCGAGATCACTCCAATCAACCATATCTTCAATCTTTGGAATTAAGAGTAACCAAGGGTTCTCTGAATCTTTGATTATTCTTAATTGGCAAAGGTCTAAATCAGCCAAAAACTCACTGTCTCTGGCCAGGGTTTTATCTAATACAAACATAAATTATCCTTATACCTTATTTAAGCTGAAGTTAAGAAAAGTGTCGAGCCCGCTTGAAGCGGGCTGATATGGTCAATCGATACGATCAGGCTTAGATAGGTTAGGATCAGTGGTTACTGATATAAATATTCTAGGTACTCACTGTCACTATGACTTGTTTGAAGTATTTTTAAAATGTGCAAAGTCCATCAAAAATAAATGATTCTTATTTTTATAATTCTTGATTGACTTGGTCGGAGAAGTTGAATTCAAACAAAAAATAAAGAAAAATTAATAATAAATATTATAAATATCATGATTAAGCCGATAATACTTAAGAGGTTAATGATGAAAAAATATCCTATTCCCCATAATGAAAAAGAAAGACTAAAAAAACTCCGGAATCTTGATATCCTTGATTCAGCTCAAGAGGAGTGCTTTGATGATCTTACTCATATGGCAGCTGAATTATTTGAAGTTCCCATTGCCATTGTGAGTCTCGTTGATGAAAACCGCCAATGGTTTAAATCTTGTGTGGGAATCGAGGCGGATGAAACTTCCAGAGAAATAGCTTTTTGCGCCCACGCCATTATGCAAAATGAAGTTTTTGTTATAGAGGATGCAACTGTAGATGAGCGCTTTAAGAAAAATCCTCTGGTTATTGATGGGCCAAAAATTAGATTTTATGCTGGATGTCCTTTGACTATAGAAGACGAATTTAATCTAGGTACTCTTTGTCTTATCGACTATAAACCGAGACGGTTTTCAGAGGGAGAAATAAAACAACTTAAAATATTAGCTCGTCAGGTGACTAAGGAATTAGTCCTTAAAAAGCGGCTCGAACATTTAAAAAGTCAGACAACAAAATTACAAAATAGTCTGTTGATTGAAAGAACTCAGTTTGCTGCAAAAATTGGAAGTTGGCAGGTCGATATTGCAACTAATATATGTATTTGGTCAAAGATGACTTATGAGATCCATGAGGTGGATTATAATCAACCAATCAAAGTTGAAGATGGCATCAATTTTTTTATAGAAGAGCATAAACCAATAATTTCAAAGCTCGTAGAGGATGGAATTAAGGAGCACAAAGGTTGGAATGTTCAGCTCCAGATTAAAACTGCGACAGATAAACTAAAGTGGGTGCATGCCATAGGCTATCCCGTTTATGAACAAAATGAGTTGGTGCGTTTGGAAGGAACTTTCCAGGATATTACAGAAGCCAAAGAGCGAGAAGATCAACTTCAGCAAGAAAAAATGATTTCAGAACAAGCGCTTAAAACCAAATCCATTTTTCTGGCCAATATGAGCCATGAAATCAGAACACCCCTCAATGGGATATTTGGTTTATCAAATCTGCTCTTAGATAAAGAGATTGAGGGTGAAGTTCGTAGGTATGTTGAGGGTATTAAAGATAGTAGTGAATCGCTACTAGATATCATAAACGATATTCTCGATTTTTCTAAAATTGAAGCGGGAAAGCTCTTTTTGGAAGAAGGGCCAGTTGACCTCAATAAGATTATTATGACTATTTCATTATTATTCAATCCACGTGTTGAGCAAAAAGGTCTTCATTTTGATATTGAATACGATCAAGATATACCTGAGTATATCTTTAGTGACGGAGGAAGAATAAAGCAAATCCTTTATAATTTAGTGGGTAACGCGGTTAAATTCACTGAAAAAGGAACGGTTTATTTATATATTGGCAAAGAGAAAACGATTGATAATAAATTCAATTTAGTGATAAAAGTAAAAGATTCTGGACTTGGAATCAAGAAGTCTTCGCTTGAAAAGTTATTTCAACCCTTTGTTCAAGCTGATAATTCCGTCACCAAAAAATATGGAGGAACGGGACTAGGACTTTCCATCGTCAAAGAAATAGTCTCGACGATGAAGGGAACAATTGCTGTCGATAGCAAATTAGGGATAGGGACTGAGTTTATAGTGAAGCTTCCCACTTTTGAGACTAAGAACGAAAATTTTCTTCTCTGTGAAAATAAAAAATTTATCGAAAATCATTCTCATATTCTCAAAGAATTAAACTGCTTACTAGTTGAGGATAATACGATCAATAGATTAGTCGCTAAAAAAACGCTTGAAAAAGAAGGGATCACCCATATCCAAATAGCTGAGAATGGACAGGTTGCGGTGGAGATGTGTGAAAAACAAGAATTTGATATTATCTTTATGGATATTCAAATGCCCGTGATGGATGGATTACAAGCGACTCAATTGATCAAAGAAAAAAAACTGTGTGATTTTATCATTGGGTTGTCGGCGAATGCTTTTAATGAAGATAAGCAAAAAGCCTTAACTGTGGGCATGGATGACTATTTAGCAAAACCTTTAAAGAGTGAAGATTTACAAATTTCACTGACCAGTTATATTCTTCGTAAAAAGAAAAGTGTCGAGCCTGCTTCTGAAGCAGGCTGATATGGTTAATCGATAGATTAGGGTCTCAAGGTCATTTTGGATCAGTGATTACTGATGTAATAATAATATGAAGTTTGGCCGGAATATTCTTTTCACTCCTTTGCAAAAAATGTGCATATAAATTCGCAAGTAAACAAATTTCTATGTTTTGCAGCGAGCTAAAAGCATTTGTCTGGTTTACATATGCTCACAAAAGCTTAGACTTAAGCCATGATTCGAATTTTATTTTTCTTAGCCATTTTGACAAGTTGTTCTACAAAAAGTTGGAGAGAAGCCTCTCGTGAGAGTATTGGAATCGCTCCGGTTCCTTCAACTCATCAAGAAGAAGTTTTTCAAATTTATTATGCCAGGGCATTTTCATGGAAAGGCTATTTTGCCATTCATCCTTGGATCTCATGGAAAGAAGCTGGCGAGAGCACCTATACGGTTGCTCAAGTGACAACTTGGAATGTAAGACGCTTAGGCAGTGCCATCAGCGTTGTTAAAGACCTTCCTGATCGCAAATGGTTTGATTCAGAACCTAGTCTTCTCTTTGATGTGAGGGGGGAAAAAGCAAAGCTTATCATTGAAAAAGTAAAAAAGGCGATCGAGCATTATCCCTACAAAGATTTTTATAAAATTTGGCCCGGACCTAACTCTAATACATTTGTTTCATATATTATAAGGGAAGTACCCGAGATCGATATAGAGCTTCCTTCCACCGCCATCGGGAAAAATTATTTTCCCGGAGTGGTTTCATCTACCGCTTCTGAGACAGGATTTGTTTTTTCACTTTTTGGACTTGCCGGGTTTCATCTAGGAGCTGCAGAAGGGGTGGGAGTACATTTTTTAGGACTCAACTTTGGTGTTGATTTATGGACCCCTGCGATCGAAATACCTTTTGCCGGAAGGCTAGGCTTTCCAGATAAAGGTTTTTAGTCTTTTCTATAACTCAAAATATGCTCTAAGTATTTTGAAGGTGCATTTAAGTAATAAGCCCCTGAGTAGACCAACCATTCATAAACTTTAGTGGGAGCAATATCGGGCTCTTTATCTATGACATCATAAGCATAACAGTGATAAGTTTTTCCATTATCATCTTCTATATCAATCTCTATTCTTTGATATCCATTATCTGAACACTCTATCTTATCCAAGACTTTTAAATCTTGTTCGTTAATACTTACAATCAGTCCGAGCACATACTTTCCAGGCGCATAACTCATATCAGCGACACCACCTTTTCGAATGGGGGAGTAACGAGTATAGCGAACTTCATGGTCTTGTACTTTTCCTCTCGCAATAATTTTTGCACTTGGACAGCGCTTTTTAATTTGAGCAAGATCCATATTTGAGCCAAATCCAAAAACTAAATTATTTTTTTCAGTTGGAGGATCTCCATAACCACCTCCTCCTGGAGTGGTGAGAGAGAAGCGTTGACCAGCAGTGAGCTCTAGAGAGAAACATTCAGCAAGCTCTTGCCAGTGCCCATCCTTTTCAACTTGGTTAAGCCCTCTCATACCCTCAAGGCCATTTTTTAAACCAGCAGGTGGGATGATCCGGGATTGAGAAATCATATTGAGCGACATGTTCTCTGTAAAAAACAGCTGGCGATATATTCCATCTCCACCTCTGTTTTTTCCAAGGCCACCACTGCCATACCTAAGGCCCATGAGTTCTACTCTCACAGGAAAGCGCTCTTCAAAAACTTCCACATCAGTTAAGAGCGAGTTTGTCATATTTACTTGAACTGCACTGGCCCCTTGGGCCGTTTGGCTCGCTCCACTTCCTCCACCTACGGTTTCGTAATACTGATAGGATTCATTACCAAAGCTCAGGTTATTCATTGTCCCATAGCTATTGGCCTTAATATGAAAGGCTTGAAAAACGAGGTCACATAGAGCTTGTGATGTTTCTACGTTACCTGCAACCACCGGGCTATTCTCTTTGGGGTTAAGCATACAATCTTGAGGGATAAGAATTTCTATACCCCGCATAAGCCCTGAGTTCATCGGTATATTATTTTTCAACATACTTCTTAAGGCAAACATAATAGTGGCTTTCACAATGGGGATAGGAGTGTTGAAGTTTGTTTTAAGAAGACCTGTTGTTCCTTCAAAATCAAAAATTAGTTTGTTTTTATTTTTACTAAGGGAGAGCACTAATTTTCTCTCAGGAGTGATATGCTTAGCACTCGTACTCTTTTCAATTTTTTTAGTGAGTAAGGCTACTTTTCTATGAGAATAATCAAGAAGTGATTCGCACATACGCTCAATATATTCAACAGACTGCTCTGAAACAAGCTTTTCGATTTCGAGAACACCTTTTAAGTTGGCAGCAATCTTTGCTTTGATATCATTTAAATTGACATCAAAATTTCTCACAGGGTAGGGGACCTTCACTAAAATTTCAAAGAGTCTCTTTTCATCAAATATATGCTCTGAAACGATTTTAGTGGGTTTGATGATGACACCTTCTTCACTCAAAGAAACGCTATCTCCTGGCATAGAACCGGGACTCTTCCCGCCAATATCAGCATGATGCCCTCTGGACGCTGTCCACAAGACAATTTGTTGATTAATAAAAATAGGCGTGACAATGGTTACATCCGGTAGATGTGTTCCCCCGAATTGAGGGGAATTACAAATAAAACTATCTCCTGCTTTTATATCAGCTAATTGACCTACAGCTCTCACGGCTTCGTTCATAGAGCCTAAATGAACGGGGATATGAGGGGCGTTGGCGATGAGCTCAAAATCAGGTGTAAAAAGAGCACAGGAAAAATCATTACGCTCTTTAATGTTGATGGATTGAGCTAATTTTTGTAAGCGGTAACCCATTTGTTCAGCAATAAATTGAAGCCTTTGATAAAAGATTTCTAACTCGATTCTTTGATCTCGTTTTTGAGTTGAGTTTTGTTTATGAGTTGGAGTAAAGAACCAAGTCTGCTTGCTGTTCTTTGTTCCTTGCCATCCTTCTTCAACTATAATGGCCGTATTATTTTGACTTAAAATTGTTTTCTCTGAAACTTTTTCTTCTTCTCCCTCTAGTTGAAGTTTTATCGCTTCATCTTTTAACGCTTTTAGAGAAATAGCAACGCATTCTATTTCACGGTCAAGCTCAAGGCCAAAAGTATGTTGATAGTATTGAGTGAATTTATTTTTGGCTATTTCAATATTTGCTGCTGAAATTTCGACTTCGTGATCACTACCTTTGGCACGAAGAAGAAAGTTTTTTTGAGTTTCATAATCACTAAAATAAAATTTTTCTTTGATTTGCTCTTCAAGGGCGGTGAAGTTATCAGTCTGAGTGCTTTTAACGCTCAAAGCATGATTGGCCTTACCCATTCCAAAGGCGGATAAAACAGAGCTCAAGGGATGTATAAGAACTTGCTGAATATTGAGATTCTCAGCAACTTTAATAGCAAGTTGCCCCCCG
>CEQY01201772.1_pt1 | contig 15328 bp, 14 predicted proteins | sample 361391 | NCBI WGS metagenome assembly CEQY01 (sample SAMEA2621075, study PRJEB7988) | marine metagenome | isolation source: saline water (ENVO:00002010), including | reverse complement strand
TTGATCCTGGAGAGAATCTCTGTGATCTTGGGGCAGGGCTTTGTCGAGGAAGTTTTCTTGCCCAAAATGCAAATCTTCCAGACTGCTATAGTATAGAGTTATCTCAAGAGAGAATAGATCAAGCTAAGGCGGCCAGTCTCGAGCTTGGATATGATGAGAAATTTCTGATTCATGGAGATATAGCGAATATTGATGTAGAGAGATTTCATCATTTTTATCTATATTTTCCCAAATCCCCACTTTTATTTGAACTCCTTCAAAAACTACGGGGCAACGCAAGCAAGCGAAAGACTTATTTATATGTGACAGAGTCACATGGAGATATGCTGTCTTATTTAAATGAGCTTAGTTTTCTTGAGCGTGAGGCAAGTTTTATAACTTCACTTCCCAGACATCATGAAGAGACAATTAAGTATAGAGTGCTGACAAGTCAGGCGCGCTCCCTTTTAGATGAGCTTACGCTTTTATGGGGAACAGGTGTTTTTTTAAGTTTTACTTATGAACATTTAATTCTTAAACAGGAGGTAGATTGGATTTTTCCCTTATCGAGTTGTGATCTTCATATGCATGATAAAGCAGAAGTTGAATTTCTGCCTTTTAAGAGGAAAATGAACTTAGATGCGGTCAGTTTTTGTGAAGTTTCAAACTTTGAGAGAAATCAATTGAGGGATGAGGCTAAGTTGTTGAGAGGCAAAGACTGTTATTATTTAGAGGATAAAAGTGGTCGGGTTTTTGAAATATCTTAGGGCCAAAATGCAACCATTCACTGAGTTTTCAACAATTTATTCTGCCCGTCAAAATACTTACAGGAAAAAATTTGCCTCTGAGTAAAATTTTCCTTTTTTCAGTTCAGATCTAGTGTACAATATTATCAGCAGGGCAGTTTGATAGGATGTTAAACTGCGTTAAGGTAAAAAACAGGAAGTTTATTTGGTGAAGTCAGTTTTCAAAATTTTGACATTTTTCACTTTGCTAGCTCTATGTATTGGGCAGGCATTTCCTGTGGTCACTCAACTCGATGAGAAAACTCACCTCCGTTGGAAAATCAAATCAGCCAAAGAACAAATTAAAATTTCAAAGTCACGCAATAAGGTGATCATTCAAACCCTCGATCCAGACTTCTTTTTGAGATTCTCTGGAGAGATTGCAAAAATCAATAAACAAAATAATTATCACCAGACTTTTAATTTTGTTGAACCTAAACAACCTGGCGCTCCTTATAAATTAGAAATTACTTTAAAAGATTCTTCCGTAGAACTCTTTAATTTCTATAAGCAAGATTCAAATGAATTCATTCTCGATTTTTGGATTAATAAAGATATGATTCAAACCAAAGCAGCTTCTGTGGATGCTGTCCCTAAACAAATTAAATTAGCAAAAAAAGCTGCACCACCTAAACCTAAAGTTAAAAAGAAGACTGTGGCTAAAGCCCTTGCTCCTAAAAAAGGATCAAGTGCTTTTAAGGTGGTTGATCCTCAACAAATTGAAGCTGCTCAAACGGAAGGTTATAGAGACTTCAGATATGGTGCTTCTTTTATTTGGGATTATTCAGCCCTTATTCCCCCATTAAAACAAGATATCGATCTAACTCGTAAGGCCCCTGACTTTCTGTTTGAAATTAAAGATCAAGAGATGCTTGATGATCCTAAACAGGCCCATATGCAATTATCTATTAACTTCTATCGAAAGCAGGAATGGGGTCTTATGACCAGGTCAATTGGGCTTTACGAGAAGAAGTATGGAAAGAAAAGTCCCTATCAAGACATAAATGAATTTATGAAGGCAGTTTCTCTCATTAAGAACTCTATAAATGAAAAGGAAACTCCTAAGTTTAAAAGTAAAATGGATGAGGCGGGAGAAATGCTTCCTCCTGAAGAGTATTCTCAGAAAGGAATAAGAGCTGCAGCTAAAAATATTCTGACTAATGTGGTAGATAACTCAAAAAATTATAATCTAAAAGCTGCGGCACTAAGATTTTTAATTCAAGAGGCAAGAGATCAAGCAGACGATATTAGAGCTTTGGAATTTGCTAAGAAGCTCTATGTTGAGGCCTCAGAAGCTTATGACGATGATAACGTAGTCTTGAGTTCACGAATCATTCTTAATAGTCTTGCAAAACTCAAGCAGGTGAAAAAAATTCAAGAATTCTTAGCCAATAAGGTAGTAAGAAGATTGCTCCCCGCCCAAGAGGGAATGGCCTATGTGGACTATGTGAATCTAGTGCAAGGAAAGACCAGTGAAGTGATAAAGAACTTTGAAAAAGAGCTACCTTCACTAGTGAAGCCTATTCATCCTTCGATATTATTTAATGTATCAGAAGCCTACTTTAGAAATTCAGATTTCAAAAAGGCTATCAAGTACTTAGATACCTTTATTTCAGATTACTCATTTATGACGGAATCATCTCATGCAAGACTGAGAATGGCGTTGTCATTTGATCTTCTCGGCAAAGAGCCAAGCCAAGTGCTTAGACTTTATGAAGATGCCATCAATAAATCCAGTGATTTAGCTGTAAGATATGAAGCTAAGGTTCGCTACGTAGGTTTTCGAGTAGCGAGGAAGGTAAAGCTTTCAGAAGCTGATCGTGAGCGAATTGTTTTTCTAGAAGCTGAGCCAAGTGAAAAAAGGTTTATAGCAGCTGATTTACAAAAGCTTCTTTGGCTAACTCGAATGAGAACGTTCATCTCACAAAAGAAATATAACGATGCGATGGCATATTTAAGCACGATTCCAGTGGATACTCTTCGCTATATTGATCAAAAAGTATTTATAGGGGATGGGGCGGAGATTATTCTAGGGCTTATTAAAGAGTCTTATCTAAAAGGTGACTATGCTAAAGCTGTGAAGGTCTGGGAAACCTATCGTGAACAATATGCAGAAAGGGTGAATAAGAATCCTTATACCAACTTCATTGTTACAGATGCTTTTCTCAAACTTGGACTAAGAGACTCCTTTGAGCGATCGCTAAATAACTTCTCAAAGTTATCTAGTAAGAGCATGAGGAAATTTCCTTTGTGGGTTAAAGCGCATAAGGAAATTAGTGTTCAAGACTACCTCGTGGAACTCAATTTAAATAAATACCTCAAAGCAGAAGATTATGAAGGTCTTGGAAAGTACCTCGGGACAGTTAAGAACAACAAGAATGTGAATTATAAATTTTACAATGGGATTGTTTCTTATCACGGTAAAAACTATAATCAAGCTATCAGTGACTTCGAGGACCTCCTCGTGAGTCCTAACCTCAAAAATATACTCTCACCAGAGCAAAACCAATTGATGGTTTCAGCTTATTTAGAGTCCCTGTTTGAAGCGGCTGAGCCCTCTAAGTTTAGGAAGAATGTGATGGCGGTCATTCAAGACCTTAGAAACAACAACAAACCAGCATTAAGACCACTTTTAGTTAGGGCAGAGTACCTCTATATGGAATCTCTCTTTTCGGAACAAAAAGTTGATTATGCGAGACTTGAAAGAATGGCCAAAGGTTTTTTGGCCGAGAATATAAATACCCCTTATAACAATCGCGTGTCTTATCTCAAAGGACTTGGGATGATCAACACAAAGCAGATTGAGGAAGGGAAAAAAGTTTTACAGGAGTTAATACAAGACGAGGCAGTGCCTGCTTACCTAAAGGGATTAGCGAAAACTGAATTGTCCACATTAGAATTAAAAAACAACGCATTGTAATAATGTTTTAACAAAGACAGGAGGTCGAATGTTTGCATCAGAATTAAGGTTGATAGGAAATCACCCAAAGTTTCTTAAGGCAGTTGAGTTTGCCGACAACGTATCAGTAACAAAATCCCCCGTATTGGTTGTAGGAGAATCCGGTTCTGGAAAAAGAACTATTTGCCAATACATTCACAGAAAATCTTCAAGAGCTAGTTCAGATCTACTAGTTGTAGACTGTGCTCAAGACGCTCAAGCCGTTGAGAATGAAATTCTTGGTCACAGAGATGAAGAGGGTAAGTTTAACAAAGGGATCCTTGAGAGAGCGAATGGTGGATCTGTTATTCTTGAAAATATTGACGCAATTGATGAGGGATTTCAAAAGAGACTTTACCAAATTTTGTTAGAGCTATCTGACTATGACCTAGACGTAAGAGTTATGGCCACGACTACTAAGAACCTATCGAAGTATGTTGGAGCAGGGAGATTCTACAGAGCTCTTTTCACTTATTTTTCTGGATCACAAATTAGTCTTGTTCCTCTAAGAGAGAGAGGGGCAGATATTGAAACCTTAGCTGCTCACTTTGCAACGGAAGTTGCGACTGAAGCCGGAAGAGGTGAGATCTCTTTTACTGAAGAGGCGAAAAGAAAAATTGGAAGCTTTTACTGGGCGCATAATGTAGCAGAATTAAAATCAGTGATTGAGAGTACTGTGGCTAATTCTGAAGGTTCAGAAATTGATGTAAGCGCAATTGAGATTGGAGAGAAGAAAGCAGAAACAGTAACAAACGAAATTGATGATGACGGTTTAAGACTTATGTCTTTGAAAGAAGCAGAAAGACTTCTTATCAAGAAAGCTCTTATTCATACTTCTGAGAATAGAACTCAAGCTGCAAAGATTCTTGGTGTTTCCATTAGAACATTAAGAAATAAGATCAATGAGTATAGATCTGATGGGAATAACTATTTCGTAAACTTGAGATAAGGATTGCATGGATATTAACGACAAAACTCTACAGGCATTAGCTTCAGCAATAAAGTTTCGAGAGATGAGGCAAGAGGTAATTGCTTCAAATATCGCGAATGCTGAGACACCAGGCTACAAAGCAAAACGTGTCGATTTTGAAGAAGCGTTGGCGAGGGCGCTTGATGTTGATGGTGAACTTACGATGAAAGTAAACGACCAAAAACATTTTAATGTTGGGGGAGGCGGTTTTAAGAATTTAAAACCGGATATCTATGAAGATCCAAACGGTATTGTAAGTGAAGACGGAAATACTGTTGATGTTCAAGACGAGATGATTAGGCAGGCCGATAACCAATTAATGTACGACACTTTGGTTCAATTGATGAATAAGAAGCTGGGAATCAAAAAGTACATAATAAACTCGGAGAGGTAATAGATGGATTTATTAAAAAGTTTGAAAATTAGTGCGAGTGGTATGAGAGCTAATCTCAAGCGCTCGGAAGTTATCAACTCCAATATTGCCAATGCCCAGACAACTCGTACCGCTGAGGGAGGTCCTTACCGCAGAAAACAAGCGGTTTTTGGTGCTGAACCAGCTAGAGATTCTTTTTCACAAATTTTAGAAGGAGAACTTGATGCAGATGCACAAACTGTCCATGTTACAGAAGTGATTGAAGACTCAAAGCCACCTATTTTGAAATACGACCCCAACCATCCTGATGCAAACGATGAAGGGTATGTGGCGATGCCGAATATCAACACAGTTGTAGAAATGGCAGATTTGTTGCAAGCACAAAGAGCTTATGAGGCAAATGCCACAAGCTTGAACGTGACAAAAAGAATGGCGCAAAAAGCGCTTGAGATAGGTAGGTAATAGGCAATGGCGATTAATACAGTTGCACAAATGAACCAAACCTTAAAAGGCTACGATGTTAATAATTGGACTAAAAACATCGAAAGCCGAGATGGCTTTGATTTTCGTGGTGAGTTCTCAGAATTAAGTGAAACCTCACAATCAGGCAAATCATTTGGTGATTTTTTGGCGGACTCAATCGCCAATGTCAATAAACTACAACAGGACGCAAATATTGCGATGGAGAGAGTGGCAAGTGGTGAGTCGCAAAATATTCACGAAACACTACTTGCAGTAGAAAAAGCAGATATCGCTTTTAGGCAAATGAATCAAATCAGGATGAAAGTGATCGATGCCTATAAAGAGATAATGAAGATGCAGATGTAATTTTAATTGAATCAGGAGGATTCTTTTGGAAACGTTTTTTAACCAAATTTCCCAGAATTTTATCGAATTCTATCGTTCTCTCGATGGCAGGCGAAGGGTGAGTCTTTTCGGTATTTCAGCAGTTATCATTATAGCGGTTGTTTTCCTAATAGCTTGGGCTGCTAAAACCCAGTACAAGTTACTCTATACTGACTTAACTAATCAGGACTCACTTACCATCAGGCAGATGCTAGACCAAGGGGGGATTGCCTATAGAATTGATGACGATGGTAAGAGTATCTACGTTCCAGAAGACATGGTTGATATTTGGAGATTAGAAGTTGCGAAAAAAGGTGTGGATTTCAGCTCAACTGTAGGTTACGAGGTTTTTGATAATCAAGCCTTTGGAACCACCAGCATTGTTCAAAAAATTAATAAACAAAGAGCTCTAGAAGGCGAGCTCATGAAAACTATAAAGCATATTCGTGGGATTAAGCGTGCACGTGTGCATTTGTCCATCCCTGAATCAAGTCCTTTCGTTTCGGAGAAGAAACCACCTAGTGCTTCAGTTGTTCTTGATATTCAGAGAGGGCTAAGTTTAACTAAAGAAGAAATTAAAGGGATACAAAACCTAGTTTCAAACTCTGTGGATGGAATGAGGGTTAAAGATGTTGTCATTCTTGATCAAAAAGGTGGAAAGCTCACTGAAAACGTAGGTGATCAGATGGCGCAATTCACAGCAGATAGAATGGCGCTTGAATCCAAAATGAATCGCCAGTATGAAGATCAAGTCGAAGAAATTTTAAAGCGAGTCGTAGGTGAAGGTAAAGTCATTGCCAAAGTTAATATCAAGATGGATTTTACGGAATCTATCGAGGAAAAAGTGGCTTATGATGCTGAGAACCCTGCTGTAGTATCTGAAGTTGCGAATACGCAAAAGCTCAATGGATCTAGACCTTCTCCCCAAGGACTTCCAGGGGCCAGAAGTAATCTACCTGGGGAAACTCCTCAGCCAGGAATTCCGGAAACAAGAAATAATGTCGATAAGTCGTTAACGACCAGAAATTATAATGTTCCCAAGACTGTAACTAAATCTAAAAAGCCTACGGCAGAGATTAAAAATTTAAGTGTAGCTGTCATGGTGGATGGAAAGAGAATTCCCGTAACTGATGAAGATGGAAATATGGTCTTGAATGACGATGGTCTTCCTGTGACAAAGTACGAGCCATGGTCTGATGCTGAGATTCAAAATTTCCAAGCTGTTGTTGCGAGTGCGATTGGAATTGATAACGCTCGTGGTGACAAGATTGTTATTAAAAATATGGAATTTGCCAAAGAAGATTTATCTGAGGCTGAAGCGATCTTAAAGCAACGTGAAAACAGAGAGATCATTAAAAACCTTACTAAGTACCTAATGATTGGGGTTCTGATTTCCCTTCTCTTCTTCGTTGTGATCAGACCTTTTATCCAATGGGTAACAGAGAATACAGTTGAATCAATTGAAGATTTTCTTCCTAAAACAATTGAGGAGCTAGAAAAGATTCAAGCAAACCAAAAACTTCCTGGACTTGAGGATGCTCTTCCAACCATTGAAGACAAAATGAATCCTGAAAAGATTGAAGGGAATATGATTAGAGAGAGGATTGTCTCACTTGTAGAAGCGAACCCAGCAAAAGCCGCTCAAGTTGTACACGAGATGATTCACTCACAAGAAGGCAGTAAAGAAATAGCATAATAGGAGAATAAAAGTGGCTGATGCAAAAACCTTAGATCCAGAAGTTGAGTACGCCCTACTTACCGGCTTGGATAAATCGGCAATCTTAATGAGTGCGCTGGGACCAACTCCGGCCAAGATGATTTTTAAGCATATGAAAGACAACGATGTCAAAAGGCTTATTAATCAGATGGCGATTTTAACAAAATCCCCGATTTGGATGGTAAAAAGAGTTCTTGAAGAATTCTACTCCGCACTTAATGAAGATGCAGAACTATTATTCTCAGAAAATAAGGGACGAGACTTTATCCTTGGAACTTTGGGGGAGGATAGAGCAAGACAACTACTAGGGCAAGTTGTTGAAGTGGGAACAGCTAATACTTTAGAGTCACTTGAATTAGTTGATACCAGAACATTAGCAAACTTTTTGATTAACGAGCACCCGCAAACAATCGCGCTTATAATTGCTCACTTAAGTACTGAGAGAAAGGTAGAGGTTTTAAAGAAGCTTCCCGAAGGTCTTCAAGCTGAAGTTGTATTACGAGTTGCAAACTTAGACTTTGTTTCTCCTGAGCTTATAGCTCAACTAGATGATGTTCTTAAAACAGAGCTGTCGACTCTTGGTTCAATTGATACACAACAACTTGGTGGTGTTGAGCCAATCGCAGATATGCTCAATATGATGGATAAAAATAACGAGAAAAACGTTATGGCCAGAGTTGAAGAAAAAGATCCAGAACTTGCAGAAGAGATTAGAAAACTCATGTTCGTTTTCGAAGATCTTACTTTTGTGGATGATAAAGGGATTCAAGAGCTTCTTAAAGTTGTTGATAACCAAAAGCTTACGATGGCACTTAAGACGGCTCCGGAAGAGATTAAATCAAAGCTATTTGGAAATATGTCAAATCGTGCGGCTACTCTTCTTCAGGAAGACTTGGAGGCGCTTGGGCCGACAAAGCTATCGGATGTTGAAAAAGCACAACAAGAGATTGTCCAACAGGTTAAAGACCTTGAGGCCAAAGGTAAGGCTGTCATTAGTCGCGGTGGAGACGGAGAATCATTTGTTTAATAGGGAGCTAGTATGGGCGTTTTAAAAGAAGATGAGCATAAGATAGAAGCTTTTAGCTTTAGATCTTTGATCCCTCAGAAACAAGCTCCTGGGGAAGTGGAAGACTTTAAACTAAGCTCTCTAAAAGAGTCACAAGCTTTTAAGAATAATATTTCACAAGCAGATATCCGTTCAGAAAGAGAGGCTGCGCTCGAAACTTCTTTTGAAATTTTAAACGAAGTAAAAGAGCATAGAGGTTTATCTAAACAAGCCAAAGAAGATTATGAAATTGCGGTCGCTAAGGCGGTAGAAGCTGAAGTTGCACGGGTGCGAGATGAAGCTTATAGAGACGGAATGGATCAAGGTTTACAAGACGGAAAAGAGCAGGCTTATACAGAGGCAAAAAAAGAGTTGAGTGAAAAGCTTGAAGCTTTTACCGATGAACTTGCTCGTATGCAAGGGCAAATTGATAATATTCTTTTGGAGAGTCAAGAAGATGCCTACAATATCATTAAGAATCTCTCAAAGTGGATAGTCCTTAAAGAAGTTGATGAAAAATATTACTTATCACGTCTACTTGAAAAACTTGTTCATGAGGTAAATCGCAAGAATAATTTAGTTTTGCATGTGAATGAAAGCGCTTTTGGTTATATGCCTGAGATTATAAAACTTGTGGAACGAAAAGTAGGCAAGCTTCAGAATACCAGAGTCGAAATAGATCTAGATCAGACTGAAAATGGAATCGTTTTAGAGACTGAAAATTGTATTATAGATGGATCAATTCAAGCTCAATTTAAAGCAATTGATGAACTTTTTAGATCAGTGGGGTTAGATGATTCAACCAAAGCTTGATTTTCGTCAAATTTATAAAGATTTTGAATCTAGGACTCCTTATCAAAATATTGGGAAGATTCAATCGAGCCAGGGGCTTTTATATGAGGCAACTCTTCCTCGTGCGGTCATTGGCTGCGGAGTTGAATTTGTCACTCAAGTGGGAACTAGAACCATGGGTGAAGTTGTAGGAATCGAGGGGGATCGCTGTAAGGTCATGCCTTATGATGATATCGAGGGTATTAATTCTGAGACGAAAATTTATCTAAAAGATCTCACGACTACAGTAAAAGTCAGTCATGCCATGCTAGGCAGAGTGGTTGATTACCTTGGAAATCCCATTGATGGGAAAGGTCCTATTCGCGGACAAATTGAGTCTAGATCCATATATGGACAGCCTCTTAACCCTTTGGAAAGGCCTACAATTCGCCAGTCGCTTGATACAGGAATTAATGCGATTAATGCCTTTATGACCGCTGGGAAGGGGCAAAGACTTGCTATTATGGCAGGTTCTGGTGTGGGGAAATCTACTCTAATGGGAATGGTTGCACGAAACACTTCAGCTGATATCAATGTGATTGCTCTTATTGGGGAGCGGGGACGTGAGGTTTTAGAATTTATTGAGTCTGACCTTGGTGAAGAGGGTTTAAGAAGGTCCGTCATTGTGGTTGCGACCTCTGATTCTTCTGCACTTGTAAGGTCTAAGGCGGCTTATACCGCGACAACTATTGCAGAATATTTTAGGGATGATAACCAAGACGTGATTTTAATGATGGATTCCATCACACGTTTTGCTATGGCCAATCGAGAAATCGGAATGAGTGCTGGAGAACCTCCTGGACAAAAAGGTTATGGACCAAGTGTTTTTGCTAAACTTCCAAAGCTCATGGAACGTGCTGGAACAAAAAAGAATGCTGGAAGTATCACGGGAATTTATACCGTCCTCGTTGAAGGAGGAGATATGGATGAGCCAATTGCTGATGCGGTAAGGGCCATAGCTGATGGGCATATCGTACTTTCACGAGAGCTTGCTGCGAAAAATCATTATCCGGCTATAGATGTACTAGATTCAGTTTCAAGGGTTATGAATAAGGTCGTTACAAGAGAGCATACAATTGTATCGTCGCATTTGCGTGATCTTCTTGCTGCTTATAGAGAGACAGAAGATCTCATCAACGTTGGTGCTTACGCTATGGGAACTAATCCAAAAGTCGATAAAGCGATCATCGTTTATAACGACCTTATAGAGCTTCTTCGGCAAAGAGAAGGAGAGTCACAAAGCATAGATGATGTTTATGATCGTCTCGTAGATATCGCGCGAAAAGGTGAAACAGAAGTTGACCCAGACTACTTTCAAGGTAATTCATGAAAAAAGGTTATAAGTTCAAACTAGAAGCAGTTTTAAAGATGCGAAAGCTTGCTGAGGAGCAAGTTAAAATGAAACTTGGGCGAGTCAATATCAAAATCTCTGAAGTAGAGCAAAATATTAAAGAACAAGATGCTAGTATTGATCAAGCTTATGAATCTCAGGAAGCTGGACTCAACTCTGGATTAGACGGCCAAGAGATTCGTTTTCATCCCTATTTCGTTCAAGGAAAACGAGCTCATATAGGACAATTAAAAGCTGAACTTCGTATGCATGAGGCAGAGAGAGAACAACTTCAAAAAGAGCTCAGTCGAAAAAGAGCGGATGTAAAAGTTATTGAGAAATTAAAAGAAAAAGATTTTAAACAATATAAATCCAAGATTGAAAAGAAAATGAACCTTCAATTAGAAGAAGACGTTTTGACTTGGTTTGATAGAAAAAGTAAGGGAGCCTAGAGATGAAAAAACTATTTTTTTTCTTAGGATTACTAATATTTGTATTGGGTGCAAAAGATGAGAAAAAAATCTTCACCCAAGCTGAATTTGATAAAAAAGTTGAAGCGGAAGTTAATCGACAAGTAGACCTTATTAAAAAGAAATCGATCTCAACTCTTTCCAAAGAGCTTCTAGCAAAAGAACGAGATTTAAAAGAAAAAGAAGAAAAACTGAAAAACAGACAAGAGCAAGTGATTCTCGGTGAACAGGCTCTTTTGAAAAAAATTGGGGAATTCGATGAAACCAAGAAAAAAATCATCGGATGCGTTGAAGACAATAGAGGTAATGAGCAGATGAGGATTAAACAATTAGTAGATGTGATCTCTAATATGAAACCTCAAAAGGCTGCAGATCTCCTTTCTGTCCAAGAGTCTGGTATTTCTGTGAAGTTAATTGAGCGGATTGATCCACAAAAGGCATCAAAGATTTTTAATCTTATGGACAAGGAAGTTTCTGCCCGGCTTCAAAAACAATACCTCAATATGCAAAAATAATACACTGAGACACAAAGTATGAGGAGTACTTTAATTTGAAATTACTACACACAGCACATTCAAAAGCACAAAGTGTGAAATCCGGACAGGGTGGAAATAATCTGTTGGATGCTGTTGGTAATGGAAATACTAAAGACCCCAAGTCTCTTTTGGCCCTTAAAGCTGACCCTAAATACAAGAATATAAACTTCGATCATGTTTTATCTGCTACGGAGAAAGGACATGACCCTGAAGCGATGGCGAATCTGTTAGTCAAAGAGCAGAATTCTGAAAAAAATGCAAAGCTGCCTTTTGCTAAATCTAGTCCAAAACAAAATCTTGTGAAAAATACTGAGGAAAAACAAACCTCAATGAAATCAATTTTAATAGATCCTAAAAAAACTTCTCAAATTGATCAGTCCAAATTAGCATCGAAGACTCCAGTAAGAACGCCAATTGATGGACAAACTCTATTGCAAGGTCGGACACCTCTACAAGGTCAGACTCCATTGCAGGCCAAGGTTCAATTAAGAACTTCAAATCAAGGAACAATTCAAAATACAGCACATAGAGAAAACCAAGAGCCAGCTAGAAAATCTATATTCAATACTGAGCGAGTTGTTAATCTTCAAAGCAAGTCTCAATTCGCAGACAATACGAGTAAAGTTAACCAAGCGACACTTTTGAGCACACCGATGAAAACAGCTATGCCAGCTCAAACAATGAATAACCCCGCTCAAGCTTCTAGCTTAAGTCAACAATCTGCTATGATGACTCAAATGAGACGTCCAACGGTTCAAGCAGCTCCAGCAAAAACGCAAGATATGATGGCGATGAGAGAATTGAGATCGGATCGAATTAAGTCAAGAGCGACACAAGCAACCTATCAAAACAAGTCTCAATCAATGATCAGAAATACGGAGTCAGCCGAGTCTAAGATGATTGAGTCTAAAGGTAAGGCTGTTGAGATGCTTGACTCTCAAAAATCTGCGGATCTAGGTGAATCACTTCAAAGATTTCAAGGAAGTGAAATAAATCAACCGCTAAATCAAACGGCTCAAGTGGCAACTGCAGCGCAAACTGGGAAAGTTTTAAATTTAAATCAAACTCAATTGAGCACCAATACAGACACGGTTATCAGTCAGATTCAAGATTATGTCGTTCAAGCACAAGCGAATAATCAATCTGAAGTAGCGGTAAGTTTTGAGCATAAAGATCTAGGACAAGTTGATCTTATGGTTCAAAAAATGGATCCAAAGAGCAATCAATTAAATATTCAAATAGCGACTCGTGGAAATGAAGCCGCTGAGTTTTTTAAGACACATCAGGGAGAACTTCTCAACACACTAAACCGTTCTGGACTTCAAATTGCTGATCTCAAGTTAGAATCAGCAAGTTCCAACTCTTCTCAGCAAGATCTATCAGGTGATTCACGCCAAGATCAACAATTAGGCAGTAGAGGTCAGAAGCAATCAGAGCAAGGTCAACGTGAAGCTGATCAGGAGCGCAGGCAAGATCTGTGGGATCAGTACTATGAGAACAAGGAAGCAGCTTAATGCCTCAAATTGGTAAGCCATTCAATCCAAGAGACAATGCAAGAAGACAGGCTTTTAGAAATGTTGGTATTGCAGAAAGCCCTGTTCGCCGAGAAAATAAAGAAATTGCCGCACGTGAAAAGGAGCGCCTGCTAAATAAGATCACAGGATATAAACCGAAGAATGATCTTATCGTAGATGGGAAAAAACATAATCAACTTGGTAAAGATGAGTTTATGAAGCTTTTATCAGCTCAACTAAAAAATCAAGATCCCTTAGATCCGATGAAACAAGATAAGATGGCTGCAGAGCTTGCACAGTTCTCTTCTTTGGAACAACTAACAAACCTTAATAAAAAATTTGATAAATTCGGACGTAACGACGCTGTCGAAGATAAATTCTATGGAGCGAGCTTTCTTGGCAAAGAAGTGGTCACAACTGGTTCAACCATGAAGCATAACGGCCCTGGTACACAATCTGATATTTTATTTTCACTTCCTAAACCAGCGTCAAAAGTATTGGTTAGAGTTTTCGATTCTAAGAACAGTATGGTAGGTGAGATTTGGAAGGAGAATGTAGGACGTGGTAACCAGACTTTTACTTGGGATGGTTATCAGCTTGATAAGTCTGAAGCTACGGCAGGAGATTATAGAACACAAGTTTTTGCTTGGGATGAATTTTCAGAACCAATGGAAGCTAAAACGAAGAACACAGGTGTTGTTGAATCTGTATTTTTTGAAAATGGTGAAACTGTTCTACAGGTCGATGGAAAAAAAGTTTTTCTTAGAGACGTTGATAGTTTTCATGTTCCTGGCACAAGAGCTCCTGAACAGAAATCTTCTACACAGGCTCTAAAAGAGGCTTTACGACAAAAAGGGCCAAGCCTTGACCAAGTTATGGGGAGAAAGGTAGAGGCAAATAATGCACCGAAGAATTTACCTCTTGCCACGGATCAACAAGCTAAAGTAAACTTAAAAAGTGTTAATGCAAATAAGGCTTATAATAATGAGCCTACCACTGGTATTACTAGTGTTTATGACGAGTAAAGGTAGTTTGAATTGAGTAAAGCAATTAACAACATTCTCATTCCAAATGTTACCAAGACGCCTCAACACAAGAAGGTTGATGCAGAAAATCGTCTACCTAAGCAGGGACAGGATTCTGAGTTTTCTAAACTCTTAGGAAATCTTGAGGAGAGTAAACCTCTACATAGTGGCATTAATTTGAGCTCGCATGCAGTAAAAAGACTCGCAGAGAGAAAAATTGATTTTAACGGAGATGAATATACCAAAATTAAAGATGCCGTGGACAAGTTGAAGGAGAAGGGAAGTCAAAATTCACTTGTGGTATCTGATAAAGCGGCATACATCATCGATGTTCAAAATAATAAAGTGATTACTGCTGTCGATAAAGACAGTATGACAGAGAATGTTTTTACAAAAATTGATTCGACAGTTTTTGTAAATTAATTGATGTGTTGAAGTAACGAGGTTGGTCCTTTCCGGAAACCTTCAGTAAAAAGCTTTAGTTCTTTTTACAACTTCAGGAAATTTTTTAAGGTCTAGGAGGGACGCGCATGGGTATTTTATCTTCATTTAACACGGGTGTATCTGGTCTAAAAGCAGCTGGAAGCTCAATGAGTGTTATCGGTGACAACATCGCTAACGCCGGAACGTTTGGATTCAAAGGTTCAAGGGCAGAGTTTCAAGATCTTTTATCAAACTCTCTGAAGGGGATTGATGGAGGAGATCAGATTGGATCCGGGACAAAACTCGCACACGTAACACCAAAGTTCACTCAAGGTTCTATCAATAGGACCGAAAGTATTACGGACTTGGCAATTAACGGAAATGGATTCTTTTCTGTTCAAACGAATAAAGGTCCAGCATTCACAAGAGATGGTTCTTTTCACTTTAATAAAGACGGTCACCTTATCAATGGTGATGGTTATGAAGTACAAGGTTTCATAGCGAATGAAGAAGGTGAGATCACAAGAAAGACCGGACCAATCACAT
>CEQY01001201.1_pt1 | contig 15330 bp, 17 predicted proteins | sample 361391 | NCBI WGS metagenome assembly CEQY01 (sample SAMEA2621075, study PRJEB7988) | marine metagenome | isolation source: saline water (ENVO:00002010), including | reverse complement strand
AATTCGGAGAAGGAATGACCAAAGGACTACCCTACTTCGATAATGAAGTTTACTGTCCTGTAACACATCTAAAAAAATGGTTAGAAATTTCTAAAATTAAGTCAGGGCCTATTTTTAGAAGATTTTCTAAAGGTTTATCATTAACAGACAAAAGATTAACTGACCAATCTGTAGTTTTATTAATGAAAGAGTATTTAAAGTTAGCAGGCATTGAAAATAAAAATTTTGCAGGTCATAGTTTAAGGTCGGGTTTTGCTACAGCAGCTGCTGATTCTGGCGCTGATGAGAGAAGCATAATGGCTATGACAGGTCATAAAACAACACAAATGGTTAGAAGGTATATTAGAGAGGCAAATATATTTAAAAATAATGCATTAAATAAAATAAAAATTTAAATAAATATTAATCTTAAATTTATTAAATTAATTTTGGAAATGGAACATGGGTGATAAATTTTCCACCTTTCTTAATAAATTTTTTTTCTTTATCAATAATTTCATTTTTAAAATTCCAAGCACCAAGAAGAAAGTAATCAACATTTCGATAAATATTTTTATTATATTTTTTAATTAAAATATTTTTACCAGGCATATACTTATTAATTTTATCTGGTGTTGTATCAATAAAATAATCAATAATTTTTTCATCTATATTACAATAATTTAAAATAGTTGTTGCTTTTGCTGTTGCACCATAGCCAACTATAATTTTTTTCTTTTTTTTAATTTTATCTAGTAGAGTAATTAATTTAATTTTTGATATATTAGTTTTAATACCAAATTTTTTAAAAGTTGAAAATTTATCTAAACCATTTTTTTTCTCAATTTTTAATTGATTATTTACACTTTTTAAAATTTTGATTTTTTGATTTTTTTTTCTTTTAATAAAGTACCTCAAAGATCCACCATGAGTACTTAATTTTTGAATATCGAATAATTCTAACCCAAACTTTTTAATAATATTTTTTACTGCTAAAGTAGAAAAAACATATATATGCTCGTTGTAAAATTGATCATAAGAAGTTTTTTTTATACATTCTAATAACGATGGATCTTCGATAATTAATATACCTGTCTCAGATAAAATATTTGAAATAGATTTAAAAGCATCTTGTAAATTAGCAATATGAGTTAATGTATTTGCAGCATAAATTACATCAATCAAACCATGTGCATTTTTAATTTTTCTTGATAGAGAATAGTTCCAATATTTATCATAAGTATTATACCCATTCTTTTTTGTGATTTTTGCCAAATTAGAACAGGGTTCGACACAAATAGTTTTATTTCGATCAAAATTTTTAATTAATGCACCATCATTACTACCAATTTCAAGAAATAATTTTGGATCGAATCTATTTTTTATTTGATTAGACAATTTTTTGAATGAGTTGATCATTGTTCTGGACATTGATGATCTATAAGGGTAGCTATTATTAAACATTTTATTAATTGGGATTATTTTAGATATCGATACAAGCTTTGTTTTTGAATTAAAACATACATTTAAATTATATAACTCACTTTTTTTTACAGATAGATTTTTGGGTTTTTTTAAGTATTGGTTTGCTAAAGGTTGTTTACCTAATTTTAAAAATATTTTATTCATATTTATTCACCCCACACCCTATATCTATCAACCATTTTATCATTACTGTTAAGCTTTAAATACTTTCGTGTATGTTTATCAGATATGATAGACATATCACGTTTTTTAAAATTATAGGTCTCGCTAAATTTCCAATTATTTTCATTGAATTTTTTTCCATCAGAATTAACAACATAAATTTTTATTTTTTTATTTTTTAAATAATTGGTTAAACCATTTTTCCCAGCCTCAATTATCAAAGTATCTTCTTTATTTCTTATCTTTTTATTTTTTATAAAATTATAAAAAGTTTTAGAATTTATTAAAAAACTTGATGTTCTAAAATGAGGATTTGGAAATTCTTTAAAGTTCGTCTTGAAACGATGTTTTCTTATTAAATATCTGATAACTTTATAATATTTTTTTTTAAGCTTAATTGAATCAACCAAACTTTCATTTGATGCAGTAGGAGCTATCACTGTATTTTTATTTTTAAAAATAAATAATTTTTTTAACCAATTATTACATCTGGGATATGAGTGACTACTCAAAAATAAAATATCTTTATCATAATACAATTTTGCAACTCTTTTATAGCTTCCAAAATCCCAATCATTATTCATACAAGAATCAATAAATTCTATATATTTTAGACTTTTTAATTTTTTTCTTATATTAACAATTTCATTTGGTTTAAATAATTTAAGACAAATAATTAACCTGTGTTTAGTGCCTGCCTTATATTTTTTATAGTTTTTGACAAAATCATTTAATGTTTTTTGTGTATCAAAAGTTGTAAACAAATAACAAACTATTTTTTCAGAATTCATTAAATTTACACTATTAATTAGTTATAATTAAAATTAAATTTTATTATTATAATTTTAGTTTATATAAAAATATTTGTTATTTTAAATAAATTTATACGATTTATTTATTAATATATAACATCATAATATTATGAATAAAAAATCTAAAATAATTATTACAGGTGGTCTAGGTTTTATAGGTAGTAACTTAGTTGAATTATTATTAAATAAAAATTTTTATGTAATAAATATAGATAAAATTACATATTCATCAAATTTTTATAATGTCAGAGAATTTAAAAAAAATAAAAATTATAAATTTATTAAATGTGATATAACAAATAAGAAAAAAATATTTCAAATTCTAAATAAAGAAAAACCTGCAGCAATGTTTAATCTTGCTGCCGAAACACACGTAGATAGATCCATTGATTCACCCTACCCTTTTATAAAAAGTAATATTTTGGGTGTATTTAATCTTTTAGAAACTCTTAGAAATTATTTTAAAGTAAACAAAAAGTTCAGATTTATTCATATATCTACAGATGAGGTTTATGGCGACATAAAAAAAGGTAGAACCAAAGAAAATCATTCATATAATCCTTCTTCACCATATGCTGCCTCAAAAGCTTCTTCTGATCATCTAGTTTTCTCGTATTATGTTACTTATAAATTGCCAATAATAATAACAAATTGTTCAAATAATTATGGACCAAAACAGCACCCGGAAAAATTAATACCAAAAATAATATATAATATTTTAAATAATAAAAATTTACCAATATATGGTGACGGAAAAAATTCTAGAGAATGGATTTATGTAAAGGATCATTGTGAAGCTTTACTTAAAGTTTATCAAAAAGGTAAAATAGGTAATTTTTACAATATAGGATCAAATGAAAATTGTAATAATTTATCCATATGCAGAAAACTTATCAATACCTTTAAAAAAAAGAAAATAGCAAGTAAATCAATGATAAAATTTATTAAAGATAGACCAGGTCATGATACAAGATATGCATTGAACAGTAAAAAAATCTTCAAAGAGCTTAAATGGAAACGAAAAATTCGTTTAGAAGAAGGACTTTTAAAAACAGTAAGTTGGTATGTTAATAATAAAAAATATTTTAAATCTTTTAAGAAAAAAGATATTGAAAAAAGATTGGGTAATTCATGATTAAAAAAGGAATAATACTAGCTGGTGGTTTAGGTACAAGAATGAGCCCTCTAACAAAAGCAGTTAATAAACAATTGCTCCCTATTTATGATAAACCACTTATTTTTTATCCATTATCAATTCTTATGTTGGCAAATATCCGTGAAATTTTAATTGTGGTTAATAAAGGACAATTAGATCAATATAAAAAAATAATTCCAGATGGAAAAAATTTAGGTATTAAAATCAATTATATTGAACAAAACAAACCAAGGGGTTTACCAGATGCATTCATATTAGGTAGAAAATTTATAAATAATCAAAATGTTGCATTAATTTTAGGAGATAATTTTTTTTATGGTCAAAATCTTACAAAAAGTCTGGTTAATTGTTCAAAACTTAAATATGGAGCAAAAATTTTAATTCATAAAGTTTCAAATCCACAATCATTTGGAGTAGCAAAGATTAATTCAAAAAATAAGGTTTTAAAAGTTATTGAAAAACCTAAAAAATTTATTTCAGATTATGCAATAACAGGATTATATTTTTTTGATAAAAATGTGTCGAAATACTCAACAATGTTAAAACCTTCGGAGAGAGGTGAATTAGAAATAGTTGATTTAATAAATATTTATAAGAAAAAAAAGAAACTTAGTGCTGACTTTATTGGAAGAGGTGGTGCGTGGCTGGATACAGGTTCAATCGATGATTTTTACAAAACTTCTGCATTTGTACAAGCAATCGAAAATAGACAGGGTTTAAAAATTGCATGTTTAGAAGAAATAGCATTCAATAAAAAATGGATTGACAAAAAGAAAATTTTTAATCAAATTAATTTTTATGGTAAATGTGAGTATTCAAATTACCTAAAAAAACTAACAATTAAAAAAAAATAGTTTAATTTTTTTTTCAGACATTTATAAAAACTAAATTGTTGGAAACAGCTCAAAATTAATATATTAGATAGTTTCACTAATTTTATTTAAAAAAGTATTTATGAAAAAAATTTATTATGGAAGAGCTGTATATGATAAAAAAGAAATTAATGCAGTTATAGATGTATTAAGAAATAATAGTTTAGCTCTAACAGATGGTAAAAGAGTAAAGGATTTAGAAAAAAAGGTTTCAAAAATTTTTGGTAAAAAATATGGCTTGATGGTAAACTCAGGTTCCTCAGCAAATTTATTAGCATTATCCTCATTTAACTTTAAAAAGGGATCCGAAATAATTACACCAAATTTAACTTTCTCAACAACTGTTGCCCCTATTTATCAATTAGGACTTATTGCTCATTTCATTGGTGTTGAAAAAAACAAATTTGTTGCTGATGTTAGTCAAATTGAAAAATGTATTAACAATAAAACTGTAGCTATAATGATACCAAATCTTTTAGGTAATATAGCCAATTGGAAAAAAATTTTTCAAATTGCAAAAAAATACAAATTAAAAATTATTGAGGACTCAGCAGACACTATTGGATATAAATATAATGGGAGTAATACTGGTAAATATTCAGACGTAGTAACAAACAGTTTTTATGCTTCTCATATAATCAATGGTGGTGGAACTGGTGGTATAGTATGTTTTAATGATTTTAAACTATATCAAAAAGCAAAACTACTTAGAGGATGGGGAAGATCATCTGCAACATTTAATGAGTCAGAAAGCATAGAGAAGAGATTTAATATAAAAGTTTCAGGTATAGATTATGACGCAAAATATGTGTTTTCTGAAATGGGATATAATTTTTTACCATCTGAAATATCAGCAGCCTTTGCTTTAGAGCAGTTAAAAAAACTTAATGAAAATATTAGAATAAGAAATAGAAATTTTAAATTATTAAAAAATTTCTTTAAAAAATATCATAATTTTTTTAATTTACCTGAGATGTATGAAAAAGTTACAACTCCTTGGTTGGCGTTTCCATTAGTTATTAAAAAAAATAAATTTTTCAATAGAAAAAAATTACAAATATTTTTTGAAAAAAATAATATTCAAACCAGAACAATCTTTACAGGAAATATATTAAAACAACCTGTAATGAATAAAAAAAAATATAAATATAATAAGAATTGTAATGATGTAGCTGACAATGTTATGAAAAATGGAATTTTGTTAGGTTGTCACCATGGTATGAGTATAAAAGATGTGAATTTTATTTGTAATATGTTTGTTAAATTCATAAGTAAATGGAAATAATTAATACAAACTTTAAAGATTTAAAAATCTATAATAAAATTTCTTACAGCGACAAAAGAGGATATACCAGAGAATTATTTAAAAATAATTCTATTAAAAAAAAATTTCCATTTGATTTACTTTCATTATCAAAAAAAAATGTAATAAGGGGGTTACATTTGCAAATCAAAAAACCTCAAGGTAAATTTGTTTCTGTTTTAAAAGGTAAAATTTTTGATGTTGCGTTAGATTGCAGAAAAAATTCAAAAACATTTGGTAAATATTTTTCAATAATTTTGTCTGAAAAGAAAAATAATTCTTTGTTTATTCCTGAAGGATTTGCACATGGATTTTGTAGCTTATCAGAATACTCTCTTCTACATTACAAAATGACTGATTATAGGTATAAAAATCTTGAAAAAGGTATTTTATGGAATGATAAAGAAATTAATATTAAATGGCCTATAAAAAAACCAATAATATCGAATAAAGATAAAAAAAATATAAGCTTTAAAAGTTTTTGTAAATTTATATGAAAAATTTAATAATTGTCACTGGTGGTGATGGAAGATTTGCACAAATTCTAAAAAAGAAAAATAAATTTTTAAATTTAAAATTTTTATCAAAAAAAAAATTAAATATACTAAATACCAAATCTATTGAAAATATCATTATTAAATATAAACCTAAAATGATTATGCATACAGCGGGGCTTTCTAGACCAATGTCAATACACGAAAAAGATATAAAAAAGAGTATAGATTTAAATATAATAGGAACTGCAAACGTTGTTAAACTATGCAAAAAATATGATATTAAATTAATATTTTTTTCTACAAATTACGTTTATGACTGTATCAAGGGAAATTTTAAAGAAACAGATGGTATTAAACCCATAAATAATTATGGTCTATCGAAAATGGGTGGTGAAGCTTCGGTATTAATGTATAAAAATTCATTAGTTCTTCGAATACAAATGACAGAAAAACCTTTTGCATATAACAAAGCTTTTACAAATGTATTTTCTAATTATATGTTTCACGAAGATATGGTTAAAATTCTTCCAAAATTAATAAATAAATTTGGTATTATAAACGTTGGTGGAAAAAAAAGATCAGCTTATAATTTTGCAAAAAAATGGAATAAAAAAACAATTAGAGCAAAAAATAAAGATAAAACAATCCCTGTTAATCAAACAATGAATTTAAGTAAATTGAGAAAAATTCTTAATTAAATAATATTTTACTAAAATGAAAAATTTAGTAACTTTAATAATTCCATCATATAGATCAAAAAAGCTAATTATAAAACACATTAAAAATTTTTATGATAAATATCAAATAATTATTATTGAAAATTCCCGCGATTCTGAATTAAAAAAAATAATCAAAAAAGATTTCCCTAAAGTAAGTATATATTTAAAAAAAAACATTGGTTATGGTAAAGCTGTCAATTTTGCAGCTAAAAAAGTAAGAACAAAATTTTTTTTTGTTATGAACCCAGATGCAATAATTTATAAAAAAACCATAAATAATTTAATTATTGCAGCAAAGAAAATTCAAGAATTTGGTGCTGTTGGTCCAATTTATGAAAATAATAAAAAGAAATATAATAAAAAAGTTATTGAAGTTACAAAATTAGTTTCTGCAGCTATGCTTATAAATAAAAATATATTTTTAAAATTAAACGGATATGACGAAAATTTTTTTTTATACTACGAAGATGATGATTTTTTTTTAAAATGTAATTTGAATAATTTAAAATTGTTTTTAGTCACAAATTCTTTGATAAAACACAAAAAAACAAAAACAGTTAAAAAAACATTAAATCTGCATTCTACAACTTTTTCAAATTTTAAAGAGAGAAATAGCACTTTTCTTGTTGGTGGTTGGCATGGTCAATGGTCTAAATTTTATTTTTTCAAAAAGAATTATGGATTTATTGTTGCCTTAAGAAAATGTTTGCCAAATAATTTTTTAAACATATTTCAAATCATTCTTTTTATATTTATTAATCCATCTAAAGCTAAATATAAATATTTTAAATTTGAGGGTTTTATATGTTCTTTATTTGGATTACCTGCATTTAAAAGATCATTGTATGATAATCAGAATTTATACTAGTATAATAAAATGTTAAATTATTACTTAAAATTTAATATTTTTAAATATAAAAGCTGTAGTTTAGATTTGAGTAACTCAATATAAAAATTTAAGTCTTTAGTTGGATTGGATAAAGATCCTTTGTATTCGTTAAAAATCAATTCTTTTTTATTATTTAATCCAGATTTTAAATAGTATTTTTCAAAAAAATTAATTGAAAAACCCCATTTTTTTAAAAAGATTTTATTTCCTCTGCTACCTAAGTAAGTAAATAAACTTTTATTTTTCTTTCTAGTTGTTACTGAGCCAAAGTGATATGCTGAACAATTCCCTAGCCCTTTAAAAATTCTAACGTTAGAAGTCCATAATTTCATTGCAAAATCAGTATCATCACCTCCTGTTGGTGAAAACTCCTCACTCCAACCACCAACTTTATTCCATAAATCTTTATGAACTAATCCTGGACACTTTGTTGTACCTTGAAAATTAAAAGTTTTAATATTTTCTAAATTATTCAGTAATTTTTTTTCATTAAAATTTTCTATATTATTTCCTGCATCAAATTTAACTTGTCCCTCTCCTACCATCGTTCCGGACAAGTAAAAATTTGTATGATTAAGGAGATTTATTTCTTCTGCAAAAGCTTTGTCCCAACCTGGACAATAGTAAAAATCATCATGAGATATAATTATATAATCATATTTAGCTTTTTTAGATGCAAGATTAAGTGCTTTAGGCATACCAACATTTACTTTTGAAAATGTAAAATCTATTTTTAAACCTTTAACATATTCAAGAGAACCATCTGTTCCTTCATTTATATGAACAATAATTTGATAATTTAAATAGGAATTTTTTTTAATACTATCAATACAAGTCTTCAAGTAATCTAAATTATTATATGTAGGTATCAAAATTGAAAACATTAGTTTTGACTAATAATTTTTTTAACATAATCTTTGATATCAATTTTTGATTTATATCCTAATATATTTTTTGCATTATTATTTTTAATTGTAGATCCAAATCTTTCACCTGGTCGAGATGGTAAATATTTTATTTTTGATTTAAAAAATTTAGCTATTTCAATTATAGAATATGTTTTTTGTGTACCAAGCATGTATTCATTTTGATTACCTTTTTTCCAAGCAAGATAACAACCGTTTATTATATCATCAATGTGTGTAAAGTCTCGTCTTTGATTTCCAGGTTTGACAACGGTTAATGGTATATTTTTTTTGTATTGTTCTTCAAAGATACCTATTACGGCTGCCATAGGTGAGTTAATTATTTGTCCTGGACCATAAACGTTATAAAAAAAAACAAGTTCATATTTTAAACCAAACCATTTATGATAATTTTTAATAAGTTCAATATTTTTTGACTTTGACCATGCATATGGTGAAAGATTTTCATCCTTACCTTCATTGCCTAAATTGCTTGAAGTAGCGGAATATATCAATTTTATATTATTATTTTTTGCAAAATCTATTACTTTTGACGAATGGTGAATATTATATTCAAAACACTTTTTATAAAATTTAAAACTTTGGAAAATTCTAGAAAATTCTCCAAAATGAAATATAACTTTAATTTTTTTCCTATAAGGTTTTAAGAGCATTTCTATGTTTTTATTTTCACCTTTTATATATTTGACTTTATTTGATTTAATATGATTTTTAGAACTTCCAGAAGAATAATTGTCAATGCTAATTATTTTTTCTTTAATTTTTAATTTTATAAAATATTTTATTAAAGATGTACCGATAAAACCAGCACCACCAGTTATTACAATAATATTTTTTTTCATATTTTGATTTTAGATTAAATGTAAAATAATATTTACTTTATTTTTAAAAAAAAACATTTAATTATAATTAGTGTTTATGTTAAGTATTTTTTTTTTAAACATATTAAAAAAGTTTTCATCTAGTAAAAGTTCTTCCATATTTTTTCTCTCGTATATAATCATATCTTTCATGTGACCAGTCCAAAATTTAACATGCTCTAACCTATTTTTTTGATAGAAGGCAAGAGTTTTAACATTTAAATTGTGAGATGCATGACTTATTCCACCTTCACATGTAATTAAAAAAGATGAATTTTTTACGATATTTTCAAGATCATTAAATGATGTATTTTTCACAAATCTAATTATTTTATTTTCTCGATAAAGTTCTGAAATATTTTGATCTATCGATTTAAATTTTGATACAAAATTATTAAGTTCTTTTATATGTTTGGTTCCAGTAGTAATTATTATATTATATTGATAATCTGATATTTCAAAAATCTTATTTACAAATCTCTCTATTTGATTAGCACTAGGGTTTATATCTGTAAAATCTCTATAATAAAATTTAGTATACCATTTTTCATCTAAATGAATATTTATATATTTGTCTAAAAAATTAAATTTTTTATTAAAAGTATAATTTTGGTATATATTTATCTTTTTCAGATCAATATTGAAATTATTTAAACTAGCAAGAAAAGAAAAGTTTTTTAATTGATTTTGAATTTGATAATTAGCAACATAAACGTACCTAAAAATTTTACTAAAAAATTCAATACCTCTATTATCAGTAAAAATTGATTTTTTTCCTGTTAAAAAAAGTGAAATAAAAAAAGATCTATTTTTTCCGTCAAGAATTATAACATCTTTGTATTTTTCTTTTCTAAGTAAAAGAATTATCTGAATTAAAATCAATAATTTTGGAAAAAATTTATTTTCATTTTTTAAGGGAATTATCTTATCTATAAAATTAAAATTTTTAATATAATTGTAATTATATTCAGATGACACAATAAGTAGCTTATTTTTTGGATATTTTTTTTTATAAGATAAAATAAATGGACATGAAATAATAAAATCACCAATTCGATCAGTTCTAAAAATTAAAGTTTTTACATCATCCATGTTAATTTATTTGAAATTTTAAAATTTAATATTTTTTCTATCATATATTTTGTAACAACATTATTTTCAAATAATTTAAAATATTTTTTTTTCCCATTGAAAGCAATTTCAGATCTGCTCTCATGATCTCTTGCATAAAATTTAATCAAATCAGTTAATTCGTTGTGATCGTTAAAAAAAACTGCTTCCTTCCTATCCTCAAAAAAATCTTCATAAGAGTAACCCTTCTGCAAAAAAGTTAACAAACCATTAGCTATTAATAAACAAATTCTATCACTAGAATAATATTTTATTGATTTACCTCTATTATAATTAAGTCCCATTTTAGATTTTGATAGTTCATCAAAAAATTTTGATCCCCATACAGGTTGTTTTGAAATACCATAAAAATTACTTTTAATGTCTGTAAGATTTAAATTTTCAATAAAATTTACTCTTTCATCTTTATATCCTTTTTTTAGACCTCCTCTATGTTGTCCATGACTTAATGCAAAAAAAATATCATATGGTAAATTATTATAATTATAGTTTTCTAGAAGATCGATACTTGAGTCACAAACATTAGGAATATAAAAAGTTTTAGATGTATCCAAAAAATCTAAAGATTTTGGATATGTTGTTATAAAATTTGTGTCACATATTTGATATTTTAAAAAAAACCTTTTCTTGTGATCTAAAAATTTTTCAAAATTAGGATCCAATGTATCTACAAAGTATTGTGAAAAATGAATTTTTTTGTAATCACATCTCAGATTATAGAAATCTTTTTCATTTAATACGTCAACATGTCCAAATAAGATTATATTAGGGTTAAAATTATCAATGGTATTTCTTATATAATTTAAAAAACTTTTTTTTTTATAATTAAAAATATTTGACTGAAGATAATCCCTATCACTTATTTGAAGAACGTTTACATCATTTTTAATAAAACCATTATTTAGTTTTTTTCCAGTAGAATAATAAAGTCTGCCCTGATGACGATTATGTACATCAGCAATATGAATAAGTTTTATTCCTTTGTTGTGTAAAATCATTTATTTAAAAATTTTTTTTTGATCTCATTTCTTAAAACATAATTTTTTTTTAATTTATATTCTTCTTTTATCGCTATTGACTTTTTATTATATTTACGACTGTATATTATTTCCCATTTTCTACCTCTTGTAAACTTTGCACCAGTGCCATTGTTGTGAGAAATCAATCTTTTTTCTAAATTATTTGTATAACCAACATATGATATTCTTTTTTTTTTGTTTGTAGAAATTAATAGATATACAAAGTAGCTCATTAATGATGGCGGTCCCTAGGGGAATCGAACCCCTCTTTCGAGGATGAAAACCACGTGTCCTAACCGATAGACGAAGGGACCAGAAGCTGCTTTTTATTGTAAATTATGTAATTAATCAAGCATATCATCTTAAATAATTTGTTTTAATTTTATTACTTTTTTTAAACCGGTTGATTTATGAGTAACTAAAGTTTCTGATGTAAATTCATTATCTTTAATATTAATTCCTTCAACTAAATCACCAGTAGTTATACCTGTAGCACAAAAAATTGAGTCTCCAGAAACTATTTCTTCTAATTGATATTTTTTATTAAAATCTTTTACACCTAATTTTCTAGCTCTAAATTTATCTTTTTCAGAAACAAAAAGAAATCTACCTTGAAAAAAACAGTTAAAACCATCAAGTGCAGATGCTGCTAAAACACCTTCTGGTCCACCTCCAATTCCCATAAAAATATCAACGTTATATTTTTCGTTTGTCACAAGTAAAGCACCAGAAACATCACCATCAGTTATTAATTTAATATTAACATTAAGATTTTTTAAACTATTGATTATATTTTGATGCCTAGGTCTATCCAATATGCATGCAGTTAAATTTTCAGGTTTTTTATTTAAATATTCACTTAAATTTAATATATTTTTTTCAACAGAATAATCTAAATCAATTACTCCTTTTTCTTTTACGTTTGCTGAAATTTTTTCCATATAGGTTTCTGGAGCATTAAATAAATTATTTTTTTCAGAAATAGCAATTACGGATAAAGCACCTGGCAAATTTTTAGCTGCAAAATTTGTACCTTCCAATGGATCAACAGCAATATCTAATTGGGGTCCATTATTTGTTCCAATTTTTTCACCAATATATAGCATTGGGGCATCATCTAATTCACCCTCACCTATCACAACTTTTCCTTCAAAATCAATTTTATTTAACTCATTTCTCATACTGTCAACAGCTGCTCTATCAGCAGCTATTTTATCTAGTTTCCCGACTAAAAAGGATGACGCTAAAGCTGCTCTTGAAGTAACATTTATAAATTTGTCAACAAATTTTTTATCGATTGTCATTAAATTTTTCTATCAACCAAATCATCATTAATTATTTTTGACTCAAATTCTCTCAAACGTTTATAAACACTTGCTAGCTCAATAATTGTCGGCCAAGCTTTAAGTATATATTGCATTGAACCTTCTACTCTGCCAAAAGCTCTTATAATTTGTTGCATAACACCTAATGTAACTGCTCCTGCTACAATAGCTGGGGCTAAAAAAATATAAGCAGATAAAACATTAGCTTGTAAGTATGCAATTCTTCCAATGTTAAAATACAAATATCGAATATAACTTAAAAAATGAATATTCCTTACGCCATCAAATAATTCTTCAATTGTTTTTGGTCTAATTGTTCCATCATCTTCTGCTATAACTAATATTTTTCTATAAGCTGCTTCTTTTTTTTGAAGATCGTATTCAACACCTACCAACCTCAATAATAAACCAAGGATAATTAAAAATATTGTTCCACCTATTGACCAAATTAGGGCACCAACAATCAATCCGTAATCCCAATCTCCAAAGAAAAATATTGGAATTCCAACACTTAAACCAAATAAAATTGGCATAAATTCAATAAGTATCATTAAGGCCTCAATTAAACTTGTGCCAAGCGACTCCATTATTCTTGAAAATTTAATAGTATCTTCCTGTACTCTTTGAGATGCACCTTCTATTTTTCTAGCCTTATCATAAACGCTATGATACCACTCAACCATAGCTGTTCTCCATCTAAATAAATAGTGTGATGTAAAAAAACTAACTATTACTGCTACGCCAACATACATTGCAGCTAAAATTATAAAAGACAATAGACTTGCCCAATATTCCTCAATCGTAATAGAATTTGGTGCTCCTAAAGCTTTTTGAATCATGTCATAAAATTCACCAAACCACTCATTTATTTTTACATCGATTTTCACTTGTATCCAAAGCGATGATAAAATTATTGCTGAACCAATCCACGACCAAAGATACCAATGTTTTTGAGTAAAAAATCTAAACATTTATTATTTTAAAAAATTGTCTGCATAGGATTTCTTTACAGTTTTTCTTTTTCTTGGCTCAATTAATTCAAACTCAATTTTTTTTTTTTTAGCATAGTTAATTGCAAGTTCTTTTGATGAAAATTCTAATCTTAATTCAGAATAAGTATCGGAAGAACTCTCCCAACCCATCAAAGGATTTTTTGTTGGATCATTAGTTTTAAATTCTAAGATCCATTTATTATTCTTAGCTAAACCAGATTGCATAGGGTTTTTATTTGGAATATAAATAAGTGCTTTTTTCATAATGATGGTCGGAGTGGCAGGATTCGAACCTGCGACCCTCTGGTCCCAAACCAGATGCGCTACCAGGCTGCGCTACACTCCGATCGGAGTACTAATACAGTAGTTATTGATAATTTCAATGTATAAAGAAGAGTAAATTAAAAGAAATTTAACTAAAATCTGGTATATAACGAAGCATGATAATTACTTGTCCTAATTGTAACAAGCAATTTAAAATTGATAGTTCTCTTATACCTAACGAAGGAAGAGATTTGCAGTGTAGCGCATGTCAACAAGTTTGGTTTTATAAAATCCAACAAGAAAATGATGCAATTTTAAAGTTAAATGATGAAATCTCAAATAAAGAAGAAAAATTAGAGGAGGAAAAACAGCAATTTAAAAAAACTAATACTAAAGTAAATAATGTAAAAGAAAATATATTACAAAAGCAAAAAAATTATACTTTATCTAAAAATAAAGCTAGTAATGGAATTAAGTTTTTTTCTTATTTAATTGTATTTATTATATCTTTTATAGCTTTAATAATACTACTTGATACTCTAAAAACACCACTTACAAGCGTAATTCCTGAATTAGAAATTATATTATTAAGCCTTTTTGAAACATTGCAAGATATAAAAGTATTTATTATAGACCTAATTTAATTTTTTTATGATTAATTATATATCTAAACCTTTTAAGTGGTTCTTTAAATTAGAAGCTGCAAGTGGTCTGGTATTATTATTTGCTGCAATAATTGCATTATATATAAGTAATTCTGGACTGGCAGAATTATATTTTGCTACCTTAAACAAATATTTATTTATTGGTATTAACAATTTTGGATTAAAATTGTCAGTATTGCATTGGATCAATGACGCCTTAATGGCAATATTCTTTTTTTTTGTCACCCTGGAAATTAAAAGAGAATTTTTACAAGGTGAACTTTCTAATATTAAA
>CEQY01018444.1_pt1 | contig 15333 bp, 13 predicted proteins | sample 361391 | NCBI WGS metagenome assembly CEQY01 (sample SAMEA2621075, study PRJEB7988) | marine metagenome | isolation source: saline water (ENVO:00002010), including | reverse complement strand
CGTGGTAGGAGAAAAATGTCACCAGTTGTTACTATGAGCCAGTTGCTAAAGGCCGGAGTCCATTTTGGTCACCAAACAAGAAGATGGAATCCCAAAATGCAACGCTTTATATATGGAGAGCGAAATGGGATTTATCTCATAGACCTAAACCAAACACTTGAGAGAATTACTGATGCTTACAGTTATGTCAGAGATACGGTAGCGGAGGGTGGCATGGTGCTTTTCGTAGGTACGAAAAAGCAAACACAAGATGCTGTCAAGTCCTCTGCGCAAGATTGTGGGCAGCCTTATGTTAATCAAAGGTGGCTAGGTGGAATGCTCACGAACTTTGAGACCATGGCAAAACGTGTTGGGAAAATGAAAGAATATCAGCGAATGCGAGACTCAGGCGAGTTTGATGAAATGCCAAAGAAAGAAGCTTTAATGCTTTCCCGTGAGTTAGCGAAACTAGAGAGAAACCTCAGCGGAATTAGCATGCTCAAAGAGCGGCCACAAGTAGTCTTTGTGCTAGATACCAAAAAAGAACACATTGCAGTAACGGAAGCCAACAAATTAGGTATTCCTGTAATCGCTGTTGTTGACACCAATTGTGACCCCGATGTAATAGATTTCGTTATCCCAGGGAACGACGACGCGATTAGATCAGGCGAACTGATGTGCCGTGTTATCTCGGAGGCAGTTGAAGAAGGGCAGCTAATCCGATCAAAGAAATACGGATCACAACCAACTGCCAAAGAAGAACCGGCCGAAGTAGTTGAACCAGTTGAGCAAGAAGAAGCCCAAAAGAAAGCGACTGCAGATTTTCAAGAAAGAGAAAAAAAGGTCGCCGAAGAGATTGCAACAAAACCCGAAAAAGAAATCGTTGATGGTAATTCAGAACAGGAGGAAATATAGATGCCAGAATTTACAGCAAAAGATGTACAAAAACTCCGTCAAGCATCTGGCGCCGGAATGATGGATGCTAAAAGAGCTTTAGATGAGTCCGCCGGAGATTTTGATGCAGCATTACAAGCGCTCCGCGAAAAGGGAATAGCGAAAGCAGATAGCAGGAGCGATAGAGAGAGTGCAGAAGGAGCAATTGCCGTTGCACAAAGTGAAGCGGCAGTAGCCATAGTTGAGCTCAAATCTGAAACTGATTTTTCGGCAAAAGCTAGCGACTTTCTGTCATTAACTCAGGAGCTCGCTGATTTAGTTCTCGCAGGAGGTGAAGACGCTGTGTTGACTAAAGAAGCTGAAATAGATGATCTTCGTATCTCGAAAAAAGAAAATATACAACTGGGAATTGTCAAGCAGATTGTTATTGATGAAGGTTCTTTGGTTGATGTCTACCTACATACCGATCAGGAAGGGCGAGGAATCAACGGCGTTATTGTTCAAGGTAAAGACGTATCGCCGGAGACTTTACATGAAGTTGCGCTTCACATAGCTTTCGCGAAACCATCAGCTCTCTCTCGCGAAGAAGTAGCTAAAGAAGACATCGAAAAAGAAAGAGAGAGTGCTCTAGGGGTGACTAAGGCCGAGGGGAAACCAGAGGCTGCGTGGGATAAGATAGTTGAAGGGCGAGTCTCGAAGTGGCTAAGTGAAAGAGTCCTTTTAGAACAAGGAATGTTTGGAGAAAAGGAATCAGTTGCACAAAAATTAGGAGCCGGTACCATCACTAATTTCGTCCAAGCATACATCGGTGACTGAATAAAATTATGGCCCACAAGAATCAAATTCCAGGAAAAGCATGCACTTTAGCGCCAGAAGAGGCATGATACAGACGTGAGTGATTCCGGTACACAACTTCAGCCAGGTCAATGGGGCAGGGTAGTTCTAAAAGTCTCGGGCGAAGCCTTTGCTGGGGATATGGGATATGGAATAGACGGACATGTTGTTCAAGAAATAGCTCGACAGATCGTTAAAGTCCGATCCGAGTTTGACGTGCAGCTAGCTGTAGTCGTCGGTGGTGGAAACATCTGGCGAGGAATGGCAGGCTCTGGAGCCGGTATGGATAGAGCACAAGCTGATTACATGGGAATGCTCGCAACCGTCATCAATGCCTTAGCTCTGCAAGATACATTAGAACAACTTGGCCAACCCACTCGTGTGCAAACCGCTATCCACATGAGTCAGGTCGCAGAACCATATATAAGACGAAGAGCGCTTCGCCATCTTGAGAAGGGTAGAGTAGTAATTTTTGCTGGAGGAACTGGAAACCCTTTCTTCACCACAGATACAACTGCTGCACTTCGGGCAGTAGAAATTGAAGCAGGGGCAATCCTCAAAGGAACACATTCAGGAATTCAAGGAGTATATGATGATGACCCTCGAGTAAACTCTGATGCTCAATTACTTGAAGAAATTACCTACATTGATGTTCTAAATAAAGGATTAAAGGTGATGGATTCTACGGCGATCTCACTCTGCATGGACAATAATTTACCTATTGTGGTTTTTGATTTAATGGGCGATGGAAATGTAGGAAAAATTCTTGCCGGCAAACGGGTAGGAACATCTGTAAGTTAGGAAGACAATGAGTGACGAGTTAATAGAACTTCTATTTGCTGAAGCAGAAGAAAAAATGGAGAAGTCGGTCTCTAGAACGAAACACGAGTTCTCTTCAATAAGAACTGGTCGTCCAAGTCCTGCTTTAGTCGAGCGGATACAAGTTGATTACTTTGGAAGCGACGTCCCACTGCAACAACTTGCCAGTTTCTCAGTACCAGAAGCCCAATTGCTTGTAATCGCTCCTTTTGATAAGGGGGCGATCGAGGCTATAGAAAGAGCGATAGTCCTCGCTGACCTTGGAGTCAGTCCCGCAAATGATGGTTCAATTCTCAGGTTGAATTTTCCGCCGCTAACAGAAGAAAGGCGAAAACAACTCGTGAAGGTAGTCAAAAATCTAGCGGAAGAGGGAAGAGTATCCATTCGAGGTATCAGAAGAACAGCTCGTCAGGAACTAGATAACCTTGATAAAGAAGGGGATGTTTCATCGGACGATGCGAAGAGAGCATCAGAAAAGATTGATGCTTTGACACGAGACTTTGAGGGCCAAATAAACGCTGCACTTGATCAGAAAGAAACTGAACTATTAGAAGTTTAGACTATGGTAGATTTCTGGAGATGTTATGACGGAAGACGAAAACACAAAGAGACCAGAGGGGAGTTCAACAAACCATGGTCTACCACATTGGAGCGAGCCAGCTACAGGTCAGTTCCCTAAAGTTGAAGTAAGTAAAAGCGACGAGCCTAATGAGGATTGGGAAACGTTAAGTGAAAGTCCCAAATGGGACCCCGATGCTGATCGTGAAAGTCCGGTCAGCCAAACGCAACGCATAGATGTCACGATAGGTGAGGATTCTAAGACAGATGATTTCTTTTCCTACGAGAAGCCACCTGATTTAGCTGAAACTACAGAATCAATCATCTCTGAAGGGAAAAAATCAAGAAGGTCAGGATTGGGATCCAGAGAAACGTTGACTCGTATCCTCACTGGGCTTGTTCTCGGCGGAATCGTCATCCTTTGCCTTGTAATCAGCAAGATAGCTACTGTTGTTTTAATAGCGGTGATGCTCGGTATAGCTTCAACTGAGTTATTCCAGAGCCTCTATAAAGTTGGCTGGCAACCCCCAACCCTTGTGGGACTGGTAGCTTCCATAGGAATGCCACTAGCTGCCTACTGGAAGGGTGAAGGAGCTATTGGGTTAGTTCTTTTCCTCACATTCCTAACAGGGGCACTATGGTACTTGCTTGGAATTGGTGGACCGCGGCCTGTTCCGAATCTCGCAGTTTTGACTCTAGGAGTTGTCTATGTGGGAGTCCTAGGTTCCCATGCGGTTCTCCTTTTGGATGACCCTAAAGGGAAAGGACTGCTGCTTGCCGCAATCCTTCTGGCAGCTGGATATGACATGGGAGGTTACTTTATAGGACAAGCCCTCGGACGTTCACCCCTTACAGAAGTCAGTCCGAATAAAACGATAGAAGGTTTGTTGGGGGGAACATTAGCCACAGTTGGCGTAGGGGTTCTACTAGCTGTATTTAACGTAGGACCCTTTGATGGCGATCCCTTCGGCTTGTCAAATGCGCTTTTAATGGGAATAGTTGTGGCAGTAATCGCACCCATTGGTGACCTTGCAGAATCATTGATTAAGCGAGATTTAAAAATAAAAGATATGGGAACAGTCTTACCGGGACACGGAGGAGTACTAGATCGTTGCGATACTCTGTTATTCGTCATCCCAACAGTTCATTACATGGTTCTTGTTATGGCATAAATCACTTCAGTGTCTCACATCATCAAGAAGATTAAGACTTACACTTTAGATATGATAGGGAACGACAGTTGATGAAAAATGTAGCGTTACTCGGCTCAACGGGATCAATCGGAACACAGACACTAGATGTTGTCAGGGCGAGTCCAGAAAAATTCAATATCGAAGTACTTGCTGCTGGTTCCTCCATAGGCCATATTCGAAAACAAATTACTGAATTTAACCCATCAACAGTGATTATGTCCGATGTCCATGCCGCAGAAGTATTGGATGACGAATTCACTGCGGTAACTGTGCTTAGCGGCCCAGATGCCCTCAAAGAATCAGTTGTGGCCTGCGATATTGTCGTTAACGCAATAGTCGGATTTGCTGGATTGCCGGTGACCATAGCAGCATTATCGGAAGGGAAGACTCTTGCGTTAGCAAATAAAGAATCTCTTATCGCAGGAGGCCCAGTTGTCCAGAAGGCTCGACAAACGATGAAATCTTCAATCATCCCCGTGGACAGTGAGCACTCGGCTCTCCATCAATGTTTGCACGGGTATCGGTCAAATTATGATCACCCCTCGAAGTTGATAAAGCGACTCATCGTTACGGCAAGCGGTGGTCCCTTTCGAGGATTTTCATCGGATAAATTAGACAACGTTACTCTGGAGGAGGCACTTGAACACCCAACATGGAAAATGGGCCCCAAAATTACCATTGACTCGTCCACACTCATGAACAAGGGCCTGGAGATAATCGAAGCACATGAGTTATTCGGCATCAAATATGAGCAAATAGACGTGATTGTTCATCCGCAGTCCATCGTCCACTCAATGGTTGAGTTTGTCGACAGTTCAGTCATTGCCCAGTTGTCAATGCCCGATATGAGGCTACCTATTACTTATGCATTGAATTATCCAGAGAGAAGCGAAGCCCAGTGGGGATCAATAAAGTGGGATGAAGTTACAAAACTCGAATTTGAACAGCCCGACTTTGATAATTTCTTATGTTTGAGACTTGCATACCAAGCTGGAGAAGAAGGCGAAACAGCCCCTGCTTGGTTAAACGCTGCCAATGAAGTCGCTGTTGCAGCCTTCCTGAACTACCAAATTAAGTGGGTTGATATACCTCACTTGATTGCACAGGCATTGGATAACTACGACGGACGTAAAGCAGAAGAGGAACACGATATTTATGAAGCTGACAAGCAAGCACGCCGTGTAACAGAGCAACTCATAGCAGGCAAGGCAAATGGCTGAGGAAACTTTACGAAGCAGTGAGGTTACAGATAGCTTCCCTCAGGAGGCAAACTCCCCAGTGGGAATAATCACCGTGCTGTTTCTTTTTGTTTTGCTTGCCATGAGCACGGGTTTCGCAGGCGTTATTGTCGTACTCTCGTTAGTCGCAATGCTGTTTTTGCACGAGCTGGGGCATTATTTAGCAGCTAGAAGAGCTGGAATGAAGGTTACTGAATTCTTTATCGGATTCGGACCAAAAATTTGGTCGTTCACTAGAGGTGAAACAGAATACGGCCTCAAAGGCATTCCCGCTGGGGCTTATGTAAGGGTAATTGGAATGAATAATCTTGACCCTGTCCCCCCTGAAGATGAACACAGAGCTTACAGAAATGCCAAATTCGGGCAACGGCTCCTTCTAGCAAGTGCAGGATCTCTAATGCATTTTTTAATAGCTTTAGCCCTCTTGTACGCAGTTTTGGTTGGTAATGGTATAAACACAGATGAATCTGACTGGACAGTGAAAGATCTTCGCAGCGGTGGGCCCGCAGAGATAATGGGAATTGAAGCTGGTGATCGAATTATCGCGCTCAATGGAGTGCCCATTGTCGACTGGTGGGATTTTGCTACAAACATTGCAGGTTTACCCAATCAGGAAGTAACTGTCCAAGTTTCCCGAAACGGAGACCTCATGACATTTCAAGGAATTGTTGGATCTCGCCTAGCTAATGAGGGCGGACAGGACTACGGGTTCATTGGCATCGAGAGAACTAGATTTAGTACTGTAAAGTCCGGCCCCATTGACGCCTTGGGTGAAACTGGCGAGCAATTTGGACTTCTTACTTCTGAAACAATAAAGGGTTTAGGAAATTTCTTTAGTCCCTCCGGATTAGGCGATTTCTTCGCAAAAGTTTTTGATCTAGATTCTCAGCAGTCTCCAACCAATATAGGTGTTGGCGAAGGAGATGAGGGAAGAATAGTCTCTGTAGTCGGCGCAACGCGTTTAGGTGCTGAACTAACTGAAACAGGCTGGACAGGTTTATTTCTTTTCCTAGCAACAATTAACGTATTCATAGGGATTTTTAACTTAATCCCTTTGTTGCCTTTAGACGGTGGTCATGTAATGATTGCTTTCTACGAGCGTCTAAGGAGCCGAAAAGGCACTCGGTACCATGCAGATGCTTCGAAGCTGCTACCGCTCACCTATATGGTGGTCTTTGTGTTGATCGCTATAGGCCTAGCAGCTATCTACCTAGACATAGCTGACCCAATATCCCTCTAGAATGTAAATAATGGATAACACTTCATCAATAGAACGAAAAAAAACACGACAGATACTTGTCGGAGACGTACCTGTTGGGGGTAATTCGCCCATAACAGTGCAGTCCATGACCACTACGAAAACCTCTAACGTCGATGCGACACTGCAGCAAATCTATTCTCTTGCAGCAGCGGGAGCTGACATTGTTCGGTGCACATGTAATGATTATGAAGCAGCTGAAGGATTAGCGCAGATAGTGCCAAGGTCACCAGTTCCAATCGTTGCTGATGTCCACAATCAATATAAAATGGCCTTAGCGGCAATCGCTTCAGGAGTAGACTGTCTTCGGCTTAATCCTGGGAACATTCGAAAACCAGCACACATCAAAGCCGTTGCTGAAGCCGCTGGGGAAAAATCTGTCCCGATTAGAATTGGTGTAAATGGAGGTTCACTCCACCCTGAACTATATGAGAAGCATGGCGGAAAAGTTACACCTGAAGCAATGGTAGAATCTGCGCTGACAGAACTAAGTTATTTTGATGAAGTCGGCTTCGAGCAAGTAAAGATATCTGTCAAAGCATCGAACGTTTCATTAATGGTCGAGGCTTATCGTCAACTCAGTATGGCTACAGACTACCCCCTACATCTCGGCGTGACAGAGGCTGGACCTCCACCGACAGGACTAATCAAATCTACTGCAGGTATAGCAAGCTTATTACTAGAGGGTATTGGAGACACCATAAGGTATTCACTGACGGCAGACCCAGTGCAAGAAGCCAAGGCCGGACGCCAACTCTTAGAGGCTTTAGGGTTGCGAGAGAGAAAAAATATAGACCTGATCGCATGTCCCAGTTGTGGGCGAGCAGAAATCGATGTATACGCTGTTGCGTCACAAGCCCAGACGGCTTTTGAGAATAAACAAATCCCGCTACAAATTGCTGTAATGGGTTGTGTCGTTAATGGACCTGGAGAAGCAAGAGATGCTGATCTTGGAATAGCTGCAGGTAATAAACGTGGCCACCTTTTCGTGAAAGGACAAAACGTAGCGGTCGTAAAAGAAGATGAAATGGTCGAGACTCTAGTCCAATGGGCTGAATTTATCACCGAGAATGGTTTTGAGGCTGCCCTTGCAAGGGCAGATATGGAAAAGGCTCAAAAGGAAGCCGAGAAAGACCGCAAAAAACTACTAGCTATCCAAGGTGAAGATGCTAACGAAGATGGTTCACGGGTTAATCTGATAAGAGAAATTTAGCATTCAAGCCAAAAGCTGATGTAACGATGATTCCAGCAAAAAAGAGCTATAATCCTATATGTCTTTAATCCAATGGAGCGAGGCGTGGGGTATCCCACGCCTTTTGTTTATCAGTCCTAGTTTTTGAAAGGAGAAGAATGGCAATAACGCAAAAAGTAAATGAAATAGTGGAAGCTCTTCTGCTACCTTTAGAATTTGAACTCTATGATATTGAACTAAATGGCGGCATTCTAAAAGTGACCATTAATTCAAAATCCGGAGTTAGTATCGATGAATTAGTGGATATTAATAGAAATATCTCGGCAGAACTTGATAAACAGGACCTGATACAAAATAAATACACGTTAGAAGTTTCAAGTCCCGGTCTGGAGCGCAAACTGCGAAAAAAAGATCATTACCTTGGTGCAATAAATGAACGCATCTCAGTAAAGCTCGGCTCACATGTTGAAGGAGAGCGCAGATATGAAGGAATGCTAGTCAAAATAAACAAAGAAATATTGACAATCGAAGACGATAAAGGCACGAAAGATGAAATTAATCTTAACGATGTTACATCAGCTAAGACCGTTTTTAAATGGGAGAAGAATCCCAAACCCGGCTCACGAAAAACTCACCTAGGTGTTTCATAGATAAGGAGAAATGATGAACGCAGAAATGAAAGAAGCTATAAATGCAATAGCAGCAGATAAGGGGATGCGACCTGAGGTTCTGTATGCAGTTCTAGCTGATGCTTTAGAATCAGCCTATAAAAAAATGCCTGGGGCACATGAATATGCGTGGGTGACCATAGATCCTGACACCATGGAATATCGGGTTATAGCTCAAGATCTTGATGACGAAGGTGAACCATTCGGAGAAGAATTTGAGGTAACACCAGATAACTTTGGGAGAATAGCGGCCCTTGCATTTAAGCAAGTACTCGCTCAAGGTATCCGAGAGGAAGAGCGCGAACAGAAATACGAGGAATATGCAGGACGTGAAGGAGACATTGTTACAGGAATCATCCAACAAAGTGACAGTCGTTACACACTGTTAGACTTAGGACGCGTAGAAGCCCTTCTGCCTCGAGCCGAACAGGTCCCCAATGAAAGGCCTGATAGTAATACCAGGATCAAAGCCTATATTGTTGAAGTTCGTAAAACTGCTAAAGGTCCTCAAATAGTTGTAAGTAGAACACATCCAGGGCTTATAAAGCGATTATTCGAATTAGAGGTACCTGAGATTGCAGATGGAATAGTTGAAATTAAATCCTGCGCTCGAGAACCAGGTCACCGAACTAAAATAGCCGTCTGGTCAAATGACCCTAACGTAGACCCAGTTGGGGCTTGTGTAGGTGCAAGTGGAGCACGTGTACGAATGATTGTGAATGAGCTAAGAGGAGAAAAGATAGATATTGTTCCATTCTCAGAGGAACCTGAAGAGTTTGTTTCAAAGGCTTTATCCCCAGCAAAGGTGCAAGAAGTTCGCATTGATATGGAAACAGGCACTGCAGATGTAATAGTCCCTGACTATCAACTTTCTCTGGCAATTGGTAAAGAGGGCCAGAATGCAAGGCTATCTGCGCGACTTACTGGCTGGCGAATAGACATAAAGTCAGAAACGCAACAAGCAGAAGAAGACGCGTACCATAGTGTTGACTGGGCTGAAGGAGAATGGATAGAAGATCCAGAAACCGGAGAACAAGTCTGGCAACCAGCTGAAGGAGGGCCAGCCCTCTCAGCAGAGGAGTGGGAAGCTAAATCTGACGCTGAAGAAGATGCTGAGCCAGCTTCCACTGACACCGAATCGGGCTCAGAATCTGAAGTCGAAGAAGTGCCTCAACCAGATGAAACCATGGGTGATGAGCAAGGGGAAGATAACGAACCTGCCCAATTAAATGATGAAACTACCTCTGATAATGAAGAGGTGCTATCCGACATTGATGAAGAAAAGCTAGACTCATCAGAAGATGAACCTCTTCAAGAAACCTAAAAGATTACTTAAGAGGATGGCGGATCAGTCTTAACAGGCTAATCTGTACAATCGGGAAAAGTAACGACAATGAGATCACAATGACCTTATAGGAGAAACGAGCAGCGGCTCGAGATAAAGAGAAGTAACTAAATTGCCAGCAAAAGTACGTGTTTACGAGCTAGCCAGAGAACTAGACGTAACGAATAAGGAAATCATCGCTCTATGCGAGTCTTTAGGAATTGATGCTAAGAGTCATAGCTCCAGTCTTGTTGAGGCTCAAGCAGACAGAGTACGAAAGAAAGCAATAACTGATGGTATTGCTACGGAAAAGCCACAACAAAAGATAAAACCGAATTCTAAAACAGAAAAAGATTCAGGTGAAGAGAATCAGGGTAAATCTGAAAAAGCTGCTAAGGCAGTAAGTTCTAAGAAGCCGCCACCGAGTAAAAATCAGAAAACGGAAAGCGCACAAAAGGCTGAAGATGAGAGCGTTGTTAGCTCCAGAAAACCATCATCTAAGCCTGTTACAGGCCAGCCTTCAACAGATGATGTAACAGAGGGCAAACCAAAACCAAAAGAAACAAAAGTCACCTCAGGCCAGCGTGCGCCTAAGATGCCACCCGTTTCTGCATCAGGAAAGCCCATACCTCCTCCCCCCGGACCTATTTCAAAGTCGGGACGACCGATACCACCGCCCCCTGGTCTAGGCGGTCGAGGGCCTTCTCAAGACGCACAGCGTGGTGGTCCTAATATGCAAAGGCGCAGTAAAACTAGTTCAGGATCCTCTAAGAATGATAGTAGGCCATTTGGGGGACCAAGAGGAACAAGACCCGCAGGGGGACCTGTTGCTGATTTCTTTCCGAAACCGGGACAAGGAGGAAAGCCATCAACTGGAAAACCAGGTAGCGGGAGGCCAGGCGGACCTAACCAGCGTCCCCAAAGAAAAAAGAAAGGGAGAAGGCGGAGAAGGCAAGAAGAACTTCAGCCAATGGACACTCCGGCCTATACCCCTGATGATGCTCCGGTACCCGAGGGTGAAGTAGTCATTGAACGCGCATCATCCTCAATAGATGTAGCTCCAAAACTAAACCGAAAAACGGCAGACCTCGTTAGGTTTCTAATGGAGCAGGGGGAGATGGTTACGGCAACACAGTCGCTGACAGACGATATGATAGAGCTTTTTGCTGCTGAGATTGGCGCAGAGGTCCGACTAGTTGATCCTGGCGAAGAACAAGAGATTGAACTTCAAAAGAAATTAGAAAAAACCCAGATAAGTGATGACGGATCAATGCTCAGTCGACCGCCTGTCATTACAGTTATGGGACACGTAGACCATGGTAAGACGAAATTGCTTGATCAAATCAGGAAAGCAAACATTGTTGCCGGGGAAGCAGGGGGTATCACTCAACACATTGGTGCATATCAGGTCACTCTTGACGGGAATACTCTAACTTTCTTAGATACACCAGGCCATGCTGCTTTTACGGCCATGAGGGCAAGAGGAGCAGAAGCTACTGACATAGTTGTGCTAGTTGTTGCAGCAGATGATGGAGTTATGCCTCAGACTATAGAAGCAATTAGCCACGCTAAAGCAGCAGAAGTCCCGATAATTGTAGCTGTTAACAAAATAGATCTTGAGAGTGCGGATCCTCAAAGAGTCCTTGGTGAACTAGCAGAATATGAACTAGTTCCTGAAGCATGGGGTGGCGAAACGATTGTTGTCGAAATATCTGCTCTGGAAAACATAGGAGTAGATGATCTCTTAGAGAATCTTAATCTAATTGCTGAGGTTGAAGATTTTAAATCTTCACCTGAAGGCCGAGCCTCTGGAGTTGTTTTAGAATCCCACCTTGATATTGGCCGTGGACCTGTAGCCACAGTTTTAGTTCAGGAAGGAACGCTTTCTGTCGGGGACCCGATAGTAGCAGGACCCTCATGGGGAAGAGTGCGAGCCCTTGTTTCAGATACAGGAGAACAGGTAAAAGATGCAGGACCATCATGTCCAGTCCAAGTTTTGGGAATGTCGGACGTTGCAATTGCTGGTGACGAGTTTATTGTTGCCCCAGATGAACGAACAGCAAGAGATGTGGCCGCTACACGCGAACATTATCAGAGAGTCGCAACAATTGGAAGGGACTCTTCAGCAGGCTCCGGCGGTGGCCGTCTAGAAGATTTATTTAGCCAGATAAGCACTGGTGAGCAAGCAACGCTCAATTTAATACTTAAAGCTGACGTAAACGGTTCTCTTGAAGCTGTTAGAGAAAGCATTAAAAAATTAGAGAGAGACGAAGTCAAAGTATCGTTCGTTCATGCAGGGGTAGGGGCAATAACTGAAAATGATATTCAACTGGCCGCTACATCCAACTCCACAGTACTTGGATTTAACGTACGGCCAGACCGAAAAGCACGTGAAATGGCAGATCATGAACAAGTTGAAATTCGTAACTATGAAATTATCTACAAACTTCTCGAAGATATTGAATCAGCAATGGTAGGTATGCTTATGCCAGAGTTCGAAGAAATTGTAACTGGAGAAGCAGAAGTAAGAGAAATTTACAGGGTCCCACGGATAGGGGCTATCGCCGGGTGTTATGTTCTTGATGGCAAGATTACACGAGGCTCTAAAGTGCGATTTCTTCGAGAAGGTGCAATTATCTGGAAAGGTGAAATCTCCTCGCTAAGACGATTTAAGGATGATGTGCCTGAGGTGGCAGCGGGGTATGAATGCGGCATCGGCCTTTCTGACTTCCAAGACCTAAAAGACGGAGATATTATCGAAACCTTTGATGAAAAGCAGATAGAAATCACTTAAGATAAAATTCATAAGTCACTACCGGAATGCCAAAACGAAGAACAAACCAAAAGAAAGATTACCAGCGAAGCGATCGCCTCAACGAATTGCTTCGTGAGGTTTTAGCTCAAGAACTTGAGCGTCTTAGTGATATGGATATGGGCCTCGTCAGTATTACTTCTGTCCAAGTGGACAACGAATTAACCAAAGCAAAGGTTTTCCTATCATCACTCGATGAGGAAGAGCAGTTACTAGAAAAGGTAAGTCGCCACAAAGGAAAATTTCGTAAGGCCATCGGGGATCAAGCAAGAATCAGGAGAGTTCCTGAACTTGAATTCTTTCTTGACCCATCAATCTCTGCGAGCACCAGGATTGATGAGATTCTGGCCGATATCCATTCAGCAGACAAGTCAAATAATCATGGCACAAATGATAGCTAAACACGGCTTCGCCATTATAGACAAAGAAGCCGGCTGGACGAGCCACGACGTTGTGGCTAAAGCAAGAGGTATTTTCGGAACGAAAAAAATTGGCCACTCAGGAACATTAGACCCTCCAGCTACTGGTGTTCTTATTCTGGGTTTAGGTAAAGCCACTAGGCTACTGAGATTTATAACTGATTTGCCCAAGGAATATGAAGCTACAATGGTAATCGGCGCCGAAACAAGCACCTTAGACGCAGAAGGGGAAGTTCTCAGGAGGACAAATAATAAACCCTCACTAAAGGAACTTCAAGCAATCTCAATGAATTTCATTGGGGTGATAAGCCAAATCCCGCCTATGGTTTCAGCGGTAAGAGTGCAAGGAAAACGACTTTACGAAATAGCGCGCGAAGGGAAAGAGATCACCCGCGAGCCAAGAAAAATCGAAATACACGAACTATCAGTATCTGATGGGCCCCAAAGTAATGTGTTCAAGATAAAAGTTAAATGCGGATCAGGAACTTATATACGTTCCCTTGTCTCAGATATTGCCCAACAAGCAGGATCTTTGGGCCATGTGGGAAGTCTACGAAGAACTGCAATCGGTTCTCACAACGAGATTGAAGCAGCGCAAGTTGAGAAAGCGGCAATCATTGAGCTAACGGAAGGCCTCAAAGACTACGAAATGATTCAAGTTAATGACACGATGCGAGATCGTATAAAAGTCGGGGCGGTAGTTAGAACTGAAGAGCTCTCTCCCGTACAGCCTCGCGGACCTTGGGCCATCGTGGATTTGGAACAAAATCTGCTAGCCATGTATGAAAACTTTAAATCCGATACGTTAAAACCAGCAGTTGTATTACCCCAGGAGAATTAGAAATGGGTTCCATCCAGATCATTAGCGATAATGAAGCGCTTCCCGAAAGCGTTGATCAAACAGTTGCTTCAATAGGAGTATTTGATGGAGTTCATAAAGGCCACCAAAAACTTCTGGGCCTGGTCAAAAGTAAATCGATATCAGACGCAATCCCCTCTGTTGTAATTACTTTTGATCAACACCCGACGGAAGTTACAAGTCCAGAAAATGCTCCCAAAGTACTTACCCCATTAGATAAAAAAATACTGTTACTAGATAAGTTAGGCATCGATTATGTGTATGTTCTTGCATTTAACGAAAGCAGAGCATTAACGCCCGCTGTAGAATTCATAAAGGAAATCTTTGTAGAAGCTATCAGGGCAAAAGCAATTTACGTCGGAGAGGATTTCAAATTCGGCTACAAAAGGTTTGGAAACGTCGATCTTCTTAAATCTGAGGGCCAAGCGTTGGGTATCGCAGTAAATGGGGTGGGCCTTTTCAATTCTGAGTCATCTAACGAAGAGCCCATCTCTTCAACTGCGATAAGGAAACATTTAAAAGATGGAGAGTTGACTCTTGCAAATGAAAAGTTAGGGAGACCGTATTCTATGTCGGGGAAGGTAGTTTCTGGTGATCAGCGTGGACGGACCATAGGTTTCCCGACAGCAAATATAGAAATTGATAAAAAAATAGCGTTGCCATCGGATGGGGTTTACGCTGCAACGTACTTGGGGAAAGATGGGGTCAAAGAAGTAGCTGCCGTTAATATAGGCAAACGGCCTACGTTCTCAGATGAAACGAAATCAATTGTTGAGGCACATCTTCTAGATTTTGAGGGCAACTTATACGGAGATGATGCCACTCTTATCCTTCATAAAAGAATTCGCTCTGAAAGAAAATTTTCTGGACTTGAAGAATTTCAGCTTCAGTTAGAAATTGACCTAACTGAAATAAGGGAATTATTGACCTAATCACCTACTAACAAGTTGGGTTTTCTAACAGGCAAGGTAACCTTTTTTATGTCACAAAAGTGATATTTTGCTTGATTGAGCGGTAACCGCCATGAAGGCAGGGTCAGATACCCAAAGGAAATAAATGGCAGAAAACCTCAAACCTAAAAATGAAACTATTCAGGAGCACAGACTTCATGACTCTGATACAGGGTCCCCTGAAGTCCAAATAGCATTACTAACTGACAGAATCGATCACCTGACTGATCATCTCAAATCGCATAAAAAGGATCATCACAGTCGAAGGGGACTCTTGATGCTCGTCGGTCGACGACGAAGAATGCTTGACTACGTCAAGGATAATGATATTGAACG
>CEQY01093132.1_pt1 | contig 15338 bp, 11 predicted proteins | sample 361391 | NCBI WGS metagenome assembly CEQY01 (sample SAMEA2621075, study PRJEB7988) | marine metagenome | isolation source: saline water (ENVO:00002010), including | reverse complement strand
GAACCATTTATGAAGATGTTAAAATTTTTGCTAAAAATCTTTTTGAGTTAGGCCACATGTCACGGCGCGACTGGGAAACATATCAAAATCTTTTCAAAAATATGGTACAGTTTCTTGAGCCTCCAAACGTAATCGTATACCTTAAGGCCTCTACAGATACTCTTATTTCTAGAATAAATAATCGTAATAGAGATTTTGAGAAAAACATAGATGTTGAGTATCTCCATCAGCTAAATAGCTGTTACAATAGCTGGTCTAAAAATGAAAAAGAACTGAATATTATTACTATCAATACTGACAACTTTAATATTTTTAAAGATAAAGATAAATTGGATAAAATTTGCAAGCAGGTTGAAGAATCCCTATGATTGATGATATGAAAAATATTGTTATATTTGCTTCAGGAACAGGGTCAAATTTTGTTTCAATATGCAATCATATAGATAAAGGTAATATTAATGCTAGAATAGCTTTATTGATTAGTAATAGACCTAATTGTGGAGCTGTTAAATTTGCAAATTCAAATAATATCACTACATCTATAATTAAAAATGATGTACTAGAGGATAGCTATAAGTATCAAGATTTTTTGCTGAAGGAAATTTTAAAGGTGAAAGCTGATTTAATAGTATTGGCTGGTTTTTTGAAAATTATTCCTGAAGCAGTTATTACTAAGTACGAAAAAAAAATATTAAACATACATCCATCGCTTTTACCAAAATTTGGAGGCAAAGGATATTATGGAGATAAGGTTCATAAAGCTGTAATCAAATCGGGAGATGATTTTACTGGTGCTACAGTACACTACGTAAATTCCAAGTATGATGAAGGGCCAATAGTTTTTCAGAAAAAGGTTAAGGTAAATCTTGATGACGATGTTAATACGATATCTAAAAAAGTTTTGAAAATTGAGCATGAAATTTTGCCTTTTACGGTTAAGGCATTTTGTGAAAATAAAATAAGTTGGAATAATAATAAACCATTAATTACAGGAAGTTAATATGATAAAAAGAGCATTGATCAGCGTTTGGGATAAATCAGGGGTTTTAGAACTTGCTAAGTTTTTAACTGAAAATAATATAGAAATTATATCTACAGGGGGGACAGCTAAATACTTGAAGGAAAATCAAATAAGCATTACTCCCGTTAGTAGTATTACAGGATTAGAGGCGGTCATGGATGGTCGAGTTAAGACGTTAAATCCTAAAATATTTGGCGGAATTTTAGCTGATAGGTCTAATAGTTCACATATGAATGACTTAGATTCCATATCTGCTTATACTATTGACTTAGTTGTGGTTAACTTATATCCATTTGTAAAAGAGGCTGCAGAAAAAAAATTACCTATGGATAAGGCTATAGAGTACATTGATATTGGTGGACCTTCAATGTTAAGGGCGGCTTCTAAAAATTATAATTCAGTTTGTGTTCTTTCTGATACAAATGATTATTCCTTGTTTATGTCAAAATTTGATAAAAAAAATAAGCTTATAGACTTAGAGTCAAGACGTATTTTTGCTTCAAAAGTTTTTCAATTAACATCCAGTTATGATATGGAAATTTTCAATTACTTTAATAATAGTGAGGACAATGTAAAACTTCCTAAAAGTCGAATTTTACATTTAAATAAATTTCAAGATTTGAGATATGGGGAGAACCCTCATCAATCAGGAGCATTTTACTTGGAGTCGGATAAAAAAATAGGCTGGATAAAGTATCAAGGCAAAGAGTTATCATATAATAACTATTTGGATTTACAAAGTGCTTGGGATATATCAAATGAATTTAAAAATACTGCTTGTGCCATAATAAAACACTCTAACCCATGTGGCTTTGCAACTGGAAGCAATAATTTAGAAGCTTTCAATAGAGCTGTTAGTTGTGATCCGGTAAGCTACTTTGGTGGCATTGTGTCTTTTAATACTGAAGTATGTGAACTGGTAGCTGAAGAACTAGCTAAACCTTTTTTAGAGTGTATAATTGCTCCCTCATTTACAGACGATGCTTTAAAAATTTTAAGTAAAAAGAAAAATCTTAGAGTGCTATCAATGACTAAAGGTCTCGATAAAGAGAAATTTGAAATTAAATCTGCATCTGGGGGATACCTTTTGCAAGAAAGAGATTCTTTTATTAAAGAAATTCATGACTGTGATGTAGTTACTCATAAGTCTCCTGACAAAAAACAGTTAAAAGCTTTAGAGTTAGGCTGGAAAATAGTTAGATACGTAAAGTCTAATGCTATTGTAATCGCTAATAGCGAGCGAGTTCTTGGAATTGGTGCTGGGCAGATGTCTAGAATTGATTCTTTGAAAATTGCTATTAGAAAAATCAAAGAATTTAACTTAAATTTAGATGAGGCGGTTATTGCTTCTGATGCGTTTTTTCCATTTCCTGATAGTTTAGAGGTTGCTGCTGATAATAATATTTTTTCTATTATTCAGCCTGGAGGATCTATCAAAGATAAGGAAATTATTGAAAAAGCAAACCAGTTAGGCATGAGTATGGTATTTACTTCAGAAAGACACTTTTATCATTAGGGAAAATTATGATTGGACAATTTAAAAATATGATGTCAGGAGATTTGGCGATAGACCTTGGTACAGCCAATACTTTAATATGGGCAAAGGGTAGAGGGTTACTTTTGAATGAACCCTCTATTGTTGCTAAAAATACTTTAGACGGAAAGATTATTGCAGTTGGCGATGAGGCTAAGGAAATGCTTGGCAGAACCCATAGTTCTATTCAAACAATACGCCCCTTAAAAGATGGCGTTATTGCTGATTACAATATGGCCGATGCTATGATTCAAGGTTTTATTAAAAAAATTAAAATAAGTAGAATTTCAAGGCCTCGCATAGTTATATGTATTCCATCAGGAATTACAGATGTTGAAAGAAGGGCCGTTAAAGAATCAGCTGAGCTAGCAAATGCTAGTGAGGTTTTGTTGGTGGAAGAGCCAATGGCTGCAGCAATCGGAATTGGAGTTGATGTAAGTAAGCCTGAGGGAAATATGATTGTAGATATTGGTGGAGGAACGACAGAGATTGCAGTTATTTCATTAAATGGAATCGGAACTAAAGAATCAATTCTTGTTGCTGGAGATGAACAAACTAAGTCAATTCTTGATTGGTTTAGGAACCAGCATAAACTTGGAATTGGTGAACGGACTGCTGAAAATATAAAATGTACAGTTGGTTCCGCAATACGGACAGAAACAAAAAAAATCACGGTTAAGGGTAAAGATCTTGTTTCAGGCATATCGAGAACTTTAGAAGTTGATTCTGATGAAATAAGACAGGCATTAGCCGAGACAGTATTTCAGATTACTAATGCAATTAAAAGAGCCTTAGATAAAACTGCTCCTGAACATCATTCTGATATTATTGATTACGGAATTATATTGACAGGTGGAGGGGCTAGACTGAAAAATCTTGATACTCATATTAAAAATAAAACAGGTCTTCCTGTGCATGTGGCAGAGCATCCCCTTTTATCTGTTGTAAGAGGAACCGGAATGATAGTTGAAGATGTTCGGAAATATAGAAACGTATTGATACAAACATAGTTGTTTAGTTTTGTTAAATTCTTTTTATTCGAATAAAAGCGTTTTAGCATTACTCCTAGCAATATTTTTCTCTGTCATTATATATTTTAATAGTGAAGTCAATTCAATAAAAAACATACAAAAAGCATGGCTTTATGTGAAGTCGGTTATAACTAATCCTGTATTGGAATTACAAACTTTCCTTCTTTATAATGATGATGTAATGAAGTTAAAGTTGGATCGTTGGGTTTTAGATACAAGATTAAAAGAATTAGAAGAAAGAGATTTTTCTTTCATAAAATTAAAGAATCTCTTTTTAAATGATAGTACAAAAAGTATTACTATTGTACATCCTAAAAATCAAACTATCAGTTCAAGTAAAAATACTTTCTATACAGCTAATGTACTTTCTAATCGCTCTCCTCAATTGTCATCTTCTATATTTATAGATATTGGATACAATGATTTATCTCAAGATTACAATGATAAAAATATTATTGCGATTGATTATATGGGTAATTTAGTTGGAAGGGTGGTCAATGAAACTATCAGCTCAAAGGGCTCCATGGTACAACTTATTAACGATGTCAATAGTAGAGTTATTGTACATAAAAAAGGTGTTTTAAATTCAACAGCTTTATTGGTGCCCTCCAATGCCAATAGATTTGAACTAATTGGAAGTAATAATTATAACATAAATAAAGATGATACGTTATATACATCTTATAAATCTGATATTTTTATTAAGAATATTCCTGTTTGTACAGTGATCAGTATTGATGAGCCTAAAGATAATAGTAGTTTTAGGAAAGTTAATGTCAGGCTTCTGTCTGATTTTAAAAATTTAGAATATGTTTTCGTTATCGAATCAGAATTTGAAAATAGCAGGGTTGAATATTGAATTATTTTATTAATGTATTTAAAATTTTTTTTCAAGTTTATTTTCTTTTTGTTATCACATGGTACAACCCCTTTTCATTCACATTTCTAGGAAGCTCTGTTTTAATTAGCCTAGATATTTTAATGCTATATTTTGTTGTGCAATCTTTTTATATATCTAGACCTAAATTAATTTTATTGGGTTGTTTTTTAGGTTTTTTGATTGATTTAGATTTAGAATCTAGCTTAATAGGTGTTAACTGTTTTTTTATGTCAATTGCTGCATATTTTCTAAGCTTAGTTAAAATTAATTCCTCTAATTGGACAGGTTTAATTAAATACAGTTACACGTTCATGATTTGTTTGATACTGTATATAAATAAGTACTTATTTTATAGTTACAAAATTAGCTTTGCTGATTTTGGTGTTGCCTTGATCAATTGCTCGATAATTTTAGGGACTTTAATTATAATTCATAATTTTTACTTAAGAGGAAAATCAGTTTGATAAATTCATTCAGTAAGAGGTTGAAAACAATTTCACTTATTTTCCTTTTACTTTTCATAGTTTTAACGAATTTTTTTTATTTACAAATTGTGAAATATGATATTTTTTCTGACAGAGCAATTTCAAAAGTTATAAGGAAAATCCCTATAGATGCTCAGAGAGGCCAAATTGTTGATAGATTAGGAAGATATATCGTTAGAAATAAAAATGTGTATGACTTACAAGTCCTGCCTATTGATATTAGTGAAAATTTTGATTATAATTACCTTAGAAGTTCATTGGGGTATGACTCTATTCAAATTAGTTCTATAAAAAATAAAGTAGAAAAAAGTAAGAATAGTTATAGTCGTAAATTTACGCCAATTACAATCGTTAATAAAATTAGCGAAATCACCGCTTTTAAATTTAAAGAACGTAGCAATCAATTTCCTGGTTTACTTATAAGAGATGTTTCAATACGACAGTATCAAAATGAATCAAATGTTAATATGGCACATGTATTAGGCCAAACAGTAATTGATAGAAAGTCATATGCTAACCCCATATTTGATAAAATAACATTGGCTCCTAAATTGAGAGGAGGGGGATTGGAAAATTCTTATGATAGTATACTTTCAGGAAAGTCAGGTGATAGGTTGTACCTTTTTGATGCTCGAGGTGTTTCTAGGGGGACTTATGATGGAGGCATTTATAAGTCTAAAGATGTTGTTCCAGGTCGAGATATTCAGCTTACTATAGATCTTGAATTGCAAAAATATATTTATGATATTCTAGGAGATTCAATTCCCGCCTCTGTAGTATGCATGATTCCGTCCAACGGAGAAATTCTTGCATATGTCAATAAACCAAGCATTGATTTGGACCACTTTAATACAGGAGTAACTTCAGAATATTTAGATTCCTTAAACGCTTCAAAAGCAAATTATCCATATATTAATAGATCTATAAAGAAATATGTGCCAGGTTCAATTATGAAGATTCCTATTTCTATAATGTTGCTTGAAGAAGGTGTTAATCAAAACATTACATCAAAATGTGATGGAGCGTATGAGTTTGGAGTTCCAGATACTATTAAAATTAAAAATGATACGTTGAGTATAGATTCAATATTTTATCCAATATCAAATGTTAAAAAATGCTGGTTAGAATCTGGGCATGGGGATGTCGATTTGAATCATGCTATTTTTGGTTCTTGTAATTATTATTTTTATGATTCTGTAATAAAAAATTATAAAAATGTGTATAAAAATAGGTGGTTGCTTTGGATGAAAAAGCTTGGATTTGGATCTTTAACTGGCATTGACATTGAATTAGAAAGCAGTGCTTCAATTGATAATAAAGTCAAAAGTAAGAGTAATATGCTAAACATGGTTATTGGTCAAAATATTGAAGTTACCCCAATACAAGTTGCTCAGTTGATAAATTTAGTTGCAAATGATGGCAAAATAATTACTCCTCATTTTTATAAAAATAATAATATAAAAGTTAATGATTTAAATTTAAAGCGTTCAACAATCCAATATATAAAGAAATCAATGAAAGATGCTGTATATAAAAATAGTCAAAGCTCTGACCTAGCTGAAAGAGGTACTGCCTGGAGAGCCCTATATAATCCAGGGAGTGTTGTCCCCTGGACCACAAAAGGGTCTGAGATTGGTGATATAACAATATATGCTAAGACCGGAACTGCAGAGACAGGAAAGGATTATAGAAAAGAACTTATAGATCATCATGGTAGAAAATATGAAAATATGAATTATTTAGAGGATAAGGAGCCTAATGCTTGGTTTGCAGGGTATATTCAATATGGCAACAAACAGGTTTCTATTGTAGTAATGCTAGAAAATGGAGGAAAAGGAGGAAAGTTGTCAGCTGATATAGCTAGGCAGGTATTTCAGAAAATCATTCAATTAAATGAAGTTTATGGATATTATTAGTAAAATAGTTGATATAAGTCATAATCTTAAATTTAAGACTAAATTAGTTGTTCCATTACTGTGCTTGGTAATAGCGAGTCTGATATTGTTAAATTTTTCGAATATTGATAAACAGGATTTGTTTTACAAGCAATTAAATTGGGTAGTGGTAGGGTTTATTCTAATTCTGATGACCTCCTATTTAAGAATTGATTTTATTTTCAGAAATTCGTACAAACTATATGGTTTACTTGTTTTTTTATTATTGGTTACGATTTTTTTTGGAATTGAAATTAATTATTCGAAAAGATGGATTTCGCTAGGATTTATAACATTTCAGCCATCGGAAATTGGGAAAATATTATTTGTTTTTGCTATTGCCAAATTTTTAAGCAGTAAGTCCGAAAAGCAATATAATTTTAAAACAATTTTTATTTTATATTCATCAACTAGTATTGTTTTCTTTCTTGTTATTCAGCAGCCCGATTTAGGAACTTCCTTAGTTTATTTCTTCTGCATTTTTCCAATGATGTATTGGGCAGGAGTAAGATTTGTTGATATATTATTATCTATTTCTCCAATTATCTCTTTTCTCATATCATTTCTGTATGAATTTGGTTTGAAAACAGATGCGCTAGATTTAGATAAAGTGTACTCATTAATCTTGTTTTCACTTTGGATTATTATTTTGGGCTATTTTTCGATAAAAAGGTTTAAGGGTAAATTTTCCCATCAAATAATAACATTCATAATAGGTGTAAATTTTTTAATAACAGCATTTACGAGCATGTTCCTAGAAAAGCTTATGCTGTCATATTGGTTTAATCGTATTATTGCTTTTTTAGACCCATTTACATACCGAAACGATTTTGCATATCAAATTAATAGTTCTTACGACGCTATAGGCTCTGGGGGTTTTTTTGGAAAAGGACTTGGTAGTGGTATGCTGACAGAATTCAAAATGATGCCAATATACGAATCTGACTTTATTGTTTCAGCGCTTGCAGAACAATTTGGGTTTTTGGGTATCTCCTGCCTAATCTTTTGTCTAGCTTATTTTTTCTATTGGTATGTAAGCTATGCTGATAAGTGTAATAATAAGTTTGAAAAAATGATACTAATAGGGTTTGGATCTATTTGGTTCTTTCATTCTTTTGTTAATCTTTGTATAGTTTCTGGAATATTTCCGGTAACGGGATTGCCATTTCCATTTTTAAGTTATGGTGGAACTTATTTTATGAGCAATTGCATAATGTTTTCAATAGCAAATAAGATTATTTCTTTACACATTTCAAACTAATTTATTTTATATTAACTATGACTTTCATAAATTAGGAGACTGGAAAAGAAGTTTTTGAAGCATTTAAATCTATTTTATGAGTAAATACATTAAAAATATTACAATACTTTCTTTAATATTGCTTGTTGGATGCTCGCGCTTACCATGGAAAGAAGAAAGCTCACCTAACAAATCTGTAGATAATAATTTAACTGGATCTGATGAAATTTTAATTGAAGAGGAAACTATTGCTAATGTAGATCAGTTATATGGTTTACACAATAAACAGACCGCTGAAATAAATTCCCACAAACAAGATATTGATTATTTAGAAAGTAAAATTGATAGTTTAGGGTTGCAGGTTTCCAATGATATGCAGTCAATTAGAAGTATGATTATGGATTTGACATCAACTGTAATTGAGAGTGACAAACAGAGAAAGATTGATAAAGCTGTAGACACAACAAAAAGCATTGATGCGGTCACTCAGCTAAATATGAAAGTTAGGCTAAATAAGGATAGGGTAGAGCAGTATACCATGTTCTTTGACAGTGTACGCTTTGATATGAACCAAAGATATGTAATTCTTGATAATGAGGTGTCGACGCTAAAAAAAGCCCTTATTGAATATATATCGAGTAATGATACTAATGTTCCCGAATCTGCTCCAGAAGTTTCTGATCAAGAGTTCCGTGAACGCTACTCAAAATATTATAAGCATTATATAAATGAAGATTACGATTTGGCAATTGCTGGTTTTAATGAGCTTTTAGCAATTAATCGTAATCATGAGTTATCAGAAAATTGTCAATATTGGATGGGTGAGGCGTATTTTGCTAAAGGAGACTATGCTGTTGCTTTAAAAACATTTTATGATGTTTTTGCATTTCCTCTTGAGAAAAAAGAAGACGATTCTCAATTAAAAATTGGTATTTGCTATATTAAGTTAAATGATAATGTTAGAGCGAAAAAAGAACTTCAAAACTATGTTGACCAATATCCACAGGGAGAATTTGTATCTAAGGCTAAGTCTTATTTAAGCCAATTAGATTAATTATAATGTCCTTATCTAAAGTATTCTTTTTATCATCAGAAATAGAGCCTTTTTCTAATACCTATAATCTTAGTGAATTCTCTCAAAAATTTGGACTTCTAATGAAATCTGATAAAGATGTAGATATTAGAATGTGTCAACCTAAATACGGTTATATTAGTGAGAGGAAATACATACTAAGAGAGGTTATTAGGCTCAGAGATCTTGCTGTTGATTTTGGGGAAGGCCAAAGAATTGCAAATTTGAAATCTGCATTCATTCCTAATTCTAGGGTTCAGGTCTACTTCATGGAAGAAGAGGAGTATTTTCAGCCAGTTGCGGATTTGTTATACAAATCAAAAAATGGACGTTTTTTTACAAATAATCATGATAAGTTTGCCTTTTTTTCTAAAACAATACTGTATTCTTTGCAAAAGTTATTTTGGGCCCCAGAAGTTGTAGTTTGTAATGACTGGCAAATGTCTTTAGTGCCTGTTTTAGCAAAAACTATTTTTAAAGACCAAGACTTTTATAAAGATATTAAATATGTCAATATCATTCATTCTTTCGATGAAAATCGAAAGTTTGGATCAAGTTCATTTGAGGCACTTGGCTTAGATATTAAAGATTTTAGATCTAAGGATAATTATATTAACTCGATCAATGAATCAGATATGACAATTATCGTAAATGATATAAAAAATCCTATAATTAAAAAAATTAAGAAGGATTCGAATTACTCAAAAATTCTAAAATCGAAAAAGGTTCATATCCACGATATAGATTTTAGTGCTTCAGATTGTAGTATTAAGATAAGGGAAATTATAAAAAAAATTCGCAGTTTGTAAAGCCATACTTTAATGTACTCTTATATAAAGATAATTTCACAAACGTTTCTAATCTGTATATTTTTTTTCAGCTGTGAAAATGACCCTCTCAAAATAACATCCGATTATATCCAATCAAATGTAGAGACCCTTTCATTTGATTTTTCAAATACTAAATCTTGCAATTTTCAATCTAACACGTTTATTGATTGCAGTAGTGAAAATTTAACTAATATTGATTCTTTAAATATTGTCAATAGTTTTAGAATTTATTCTGGAGGTCCAAATGATAATAATGATCAGCTTCATTCTTATGCTGTGTTTAGTCTCGACTTATCCAAATCCTCCAATGACTTAAGCTGTACTTCTGATAATTTTTCATCAGCCAGAATAGAGCTTAGTTCTTTCAACCAATTAATTGATGAGGAAATTAATGACGAAACTGAAATTAATGAGGTTTTGGAATATTATGTTGATCAATCTGGTATAGATGTCTATTTAGGCAATCTAAGTCTTGATTGGAGTAATCTACCAAACTTATCCTTAGACGATTTCATTAGTAGTAATAATTTTGAAGCCAATATGTCAAATGCAAACTTTAGTTTAGGCGAATATGATATTACTATTGACTCCTTACAAAATTATGTAGATAATTTCTGCGATTTGGGGAATTTAGACGTTTTAATAAGGTATGAAAATAGTTTAGATGATGATATTGTTAAGAATTATATTGAGTTTGTATCCTCAGATTATATTTTTCAGCCTAGTCAACCTAAATTATATATTGATTATAATTTGCTTGAACAAGAGACAGTTGTTGAAAATAAGTATGTTTTAGATAGTGAATTTTCAACTCAATTATTTGGACTCCCTGTCCCATTACAGAATGACCCTAGCTCAAGCGATTGGGGAAAATTTTTAGTTGCATATTCTGAAGAATTAGAAAGTGGAAATTTGTATCCCTTTAATATTGACTCACTTAACATAAGTTCACCTTTAGTAAGCACAATTTCCGATTCTTTTATTGATTTAGCTATAGGCTTCATCTTTTCAATTGATAATACAAATATTAATCAAGATAATTTTTTTCCTATAGAATTTTATATAGATGATTTGGTTGGATACGTTGAATCTACTGACCCATTGGGTGACAATTGGCAAGATTGCGGTTCAGATGGTGATTGCTCATTTGAAGATTTGGATGGCACACAAGGTAATGGTTCTTGGGACTTTGGTGAGAGATATGAGAAAAATCAAGTTTTAGATTGGAATGATGAAAATCAAAATAACGAGTATGATTTTGGTGAGCCTCTATTTGAAAATTTCAACGATTATGGAGTTGATAACTGCCCAAATATCTACGAGATGGGTATTGGGCAGGATTGCGCTACTGAAATTGGGCAAAGTCTGTATAATGATTTGGGGACCCAGAATAATAATACTTATGACGATAACGAGTCCTTTGAAGATGTTGGAGAGGATGGGTGTTTGGATATTTATGAAGATGGGACCGGCGGATGTTTATTGGACTCATTAATCTATGATATAGAAGAAAACCCTGACCCAAATGGCGATAATTATAATATTGACCCAAGTGATGATAATTGGAATGATTATGGGTCAGATGGATGTTTTGACGAGTTTGAGACCGGAGATCCAGATAATCCATGTAATTCAGATGATTCAACTTACGATGAGGAATTAAATTCTGATCCAAATGGCGATAATTATAGTTTTTTAGATAATCCTTCTGGCACTGAATTAAATGGTTTATGGGATTTAGGTGAGCTAACAGAGGGAAATGGGAGATATGATTTAGGTGAAACTTTTTATGATGTTGGCAGCAATGGTTTAATCGATAGTGTTGAAGAGTTTCCTGATATAGATAATTATGATGAAATAAATAACCCGCTTGGAACTGAAGGGAATGGGCAATGGGATTTAGGTGAGCCTTATCAAGACTATGGTATTGATGCCATTGTAAATTATTTGGAACCAAATTATAACACTTCAGGAACAGAGAATAATAACCTCTATGATACTAATGAGCCCTTTGAAGACTTAGGTATTGATGGATGTGACGATATTTATGAAACTGGGGATCCTGATAATCCATGTAATCTAGATGGTTCAGGTTACGATCAAGAACTTAATCCTGATCCTAATCATGATAATTACTTAGTAGATATTAATTCAGATGATTGGCAAGATTGCGGCTCAGATTCTGATTGTTCTAATGTAGATGAAAATGGTTCTCAAAGTAATGGCATTTGGGATATTGGAGAAGGCACAGAGTTAAATGGTAAGATTGATTGGGTTGACACAAATTTAAATAATATAATTGACTTAGATGACTGCCTTGAAGATTCATCCGAATGCGAGATTTGGTTTGATGATGGTCAAGATTTGAAGCCTGATTCATTAGAATTTCTAGATTCAGGAAGTTTCTTGTCAAAAAATATAATCCATAATTCAGCATTAACTGCAGATTTTCATATAGATCAAGATTTGAATTCTGATATAGATGCATTAGTTGATGATAGTAAGGATATAAATATTTGGCTTGCAAGCATATACCCCACAACAGAAAATGGTCAATATGAGGCTACAATTAATATTAGACTTCGAAAACCTGCTAAAGCCATAGAGTTTAAGGTTTCTCATTCACCACATATTTTCTTAGACAGTATCAATAACAGTTATACTTCTATTTTCTATGGTGGGTCTGATAGTTTAATTAATGATATTTCCGTTTATAATATCTCAGAATTAAATACTATGCATTCATCTGATAATATTGCGCTTAGTTATGGTAAGGGAATTAAGTCGCATTTAGATTTTGAAGGCTTGTCTAATTTTATTAATGGTGACTCTAGCATATTTGTCGATAAGACTAATTCTAGTTTAATATTGTATTCAAATTACATTGCTGATGAATACTATTTTGATTCTGGTTTTGCTGATATTTACTACTCAGATCAAAATATTTTTTTGAAAAGAATTTATTTTGATAGCATGGATTCTATATCAATACCCATTGGAGATTTGATGCAAAAATTTATCGACAAAGAATTTGATTATAATGGAATAAATCTTGAAATTGATGGAAATGGATATAATTTTAACTATCCTGTTTTTTATAATTCTAACCAAGATGAAAATTCAATGTTTAGTCCTAAGTTAAATATAATGTATGCAAAATGAATAAATATATAGTTATGATTGTTGTTTCTTTTTCTTTTCCTTATTCATCAATATATGGTTATGGAGAGTATGTTTATAGTGATTTCGATTTTATAACAGACTATTCTTCAAGCTATATTGATTATAAATCTAAGGGCATATCAAATAGAGCAACAGAATCAGTTTTTAACATTTCTTACAATATCAAATCTTCTTCAGCAGATGTTTCAAAATTAGAAAATTCCTATCTATCGTCATTCAGCTTCTTGTTTCCTGTTTCTATTGGACATTTTATAAAATTTGGAGTATCTCCATATACAAACTCCAACATTAATTATTTTGATGATACTTATAGTTATATATCTGCTAATCCTTCATTGGGGTTAGGTCCATTGGCTTTTAACTCTAATTATGAGAGTATTGGTGGTATATCAAAGGCATATCTTAATTACTCAACTATGGTAAATGATAATTTCTTTATTGGTATTGAATATGCACACTCATTTGGAAACTTAGAACAGAATAAGAAAATATTTTTATATGACATAGTTTACGATGAGGCAAATGATGATGTATTGATTAATTATTCTTTAAATGATTCAATGATTATAAAAAAAATCCACACATTTGACGGAAGCAGTGCAAAAATTGAGGCAAAATTTCGATCAAATAAAAATGAGTATACTATATCTGCTTTATATGACTTTCCTTTATCTGTAGAGACTAGAATATTTTATAATCCATTCCTGAATTCTTCAAATGAATCACTTGGAATTTATGAAGATTTAGAGCAGCTTGAGTCTGCTTTAGATGCCAACCAAAGTAATCAATATAAATATGAGTCAGGATTGAAAAATTTAATTTTTCAATTTAAAAAAGAGCATAAGGATTATAAATATTTAGTTCTTCAACTTGCATCTTTAGATAATTTTAATTATTCTGCAAGTACGATGAACTTACCAGATCGTACTACCAAATCTATTTACCTGGGTTATGAATCGTATAATCCTAATTATAGGTTGTCATCATTTGAATATATAAATTATAAGATTGGTTTTTATTTTAAAAGTTTAGATTATAGTGATCACGACTATGGATTACAGTTTGATTATGGATTAAACTATGCAGAAAATAATAACATGTTTATTAGCTTTAAATATGGTTACCAAACTCATAACTTGCTAAACATTGGTACGGAAAAATATTATTTTATTAGCTTAAACCTAGAAAGTATAGAAAATTGGTTTTTAAAAGGAGATTATTAAATGAAGTTTAATTCTTTTTTAGTTTGTTTATTGTTTCTTTCGTCTTGTGCTGTAGAAGGCGGATCTGGTCAGGGATATAATCAAAAGTCAACAGATAAAGTTGATGATCAAAAGTGTGAGAATCTAACGAATGCAGCAGGCTTTGAATATGATAGTGGCCTATATCAAGATTGTGTTAATACTTTTTCTCGTACATTAAAATTAGGATGTGGTCAAAAGTACAGTGACGATATATATCAATTGATGGCTGGGGCTTATATTGAATTAGATAAATTAGATAGCGCTAAAATAGTTATAAATGATGGATTGAAAATCTTGCCAAATGATAGAGGTGTTCTTGGCGTGGCTGCAACTGTTGCTAAAAAACAATATGATAGTGATAATCAATTGTTCTTCTTGATGAAAAAATATGATCTTGAATCTAATATTCAAGAAATTATTGATAATACAAGTTCTGAAGATGGAGAAGAAGACATAGCCAAATTAGAGCTTAGTTTAGATATAAAAGAGCCTCAAGGACAATGGAGTAATATTATTGATGATAAAATTACTTCTTTTATACGTAGTAGGGCCAGCACATTTAGCCAATTAAGTGATTATTATGAAAATAAGGCTGAGACAGAAAATGAAGACTTTTATTACTCAAATCAAATTGATTATTTGGAGGAATGGTTAAGCATTGACCCATCTAATGCAAATGATATTATTAAAAAGTTAAGGATTGCATTTAAAGATGCTGGAAGAGATGCAATAGAGATTGATCAAAGGCGCTGGGAGCAAAATGAGTCAGATGCTAACACGGCATTAATTTATATTAATGAACTAATGGATATATCAGATTATGATAAAGTTATCGAAGTGTGCCTTACTGTTCTTGATGATGATAGTGAAAACATTAAAATTTT
>CEQY01131223.1_pt1 | contig 15344 bp, 12 predicted proteins | sample 361391 | NCBI WGS metagenome assembly CEQY01 (sample SAMEA2621075, study PRJEB7988) | marine metagenome | isolation source: saline water (ENVO:00002010), including | reverse complement strand
TCACAAACCTTGGAATCATCATATTTATAATAACACGTATTATTCTTCATAATACCACCGGGTCTTAGGTTACAGCTACCCTTTGATTCAGGGTTTGACTCTTCTGGTGGTGATACAACTTCTATTGATTGGTCTTGAGAAGCTCCAGTATTAGTGGTAGTACCAGTTGTTGGGTCCATAAGGGTATAACCTGAAAATCCTTTTCCTCCAGCTCCTGCGGTTGAGGTGACTAATTCTGGAACTTGGTCCGCCTCGTCTAAATTATAATCATAATCAATCAAACTCTCTATTTGTGAATCTTTTTGAAATATAAGATTTGAATCTGGTCCAGGTTCGTCACCACCGCCAGCCATTAGATTTGATGTACAATTAGATAGTTTCGCAGAAGTATGTTCACTAAGGTGTAATTTAGGTGGATTTTCAACACATGTATCTTGATATTTATCGCCAATCACATATAAAGTTCCGCCCTTCTCTGTATCATATGGTCTTCCACTTCTATAAAAAAAACTATTTTCAGATAAGGAAATAGTTTTTTGACGCGCCGCAATAGTGTACATGCTGTTTTGGTCGTAAAAATTGTTATAAAGATGGATTGGTCTTGCATATCTAATGCGTGGATTTCTGCTATTTCCTGGAAACCAACAATGATGTACAGTTATTTGAACTTTCATATCTCTTTCTTCATCAGAACCGCCATCGCTATGGTCTCCAGCACCAATTAACATAACTTTGTGATGAGTTGTACTTTTTTTGGATGAATTTCCGTCTTTGCGATTTCTTGATTTAGTCGGGTCACCTAATATACACCAAGATACAGTTATATTTGTCGCGCCGTTTGTCATATCAAGGAGTCCATCAGCACTTTTTATAAATGTACAATGATCAACCCAAATATTTTTAACATCCTCTCCTTTAATTGTAACAAGATCGCCGTTTTTATCATCTTTAATACTATCTTCGGTGTCTCCATCCTCAAACATACCTTCAAAAAATATATTTCGAATAATAACATTATTACTACTTCCTCCTACTGATATAGAACCAGTAAAAACAGCATCATTTATACCAATAATTGTTATATTCTTCTTTTTCACAGATATTTTCATGTCATCTTTTTTCCCAACATTTTTGACATCAACAAGTCCATTTATAATAATCAATTGATTGTTTTCAAGATCATCATTCACATCTTTAACATCACCTGCTGATTTTATTTCCCAAATTTTATCTGGATTTGAACCACATCCAGTCGTATTTCTACCAAAACCAGTAGGACTTTGTTCCCAGTCTGAAGGTATATAGTCCGACATATTAAATGATGCAAACGATTCTGTATTGGAAAAGTAATTTATATAATTAAGTAGAAAATATAGTACAATAGGAATTAATATAATTAAACATACATAAGGTATCATGGAAGAAATAGTCATTATTATAGGAATATAAAATAATATCATACAACTTCTTGAACATACACAATCAATATCTTAAAAAGGATTAAATATAAGGCATTACTTATGTTTAAATGGATGATTCTTTTATAACAATCGGTGGGAGAAAAATGGAGATTAGCGAAATAGATGAAATCAAAGAAATGCTTCATTTTAATGAATTCAAGGTCTTTAAAAAACAAGGTGAAGTTTATTTTGATACTATGCTTATTTACAATCCTTACGATTTTTCTGGAATTTATGAAATTCCATCGGATGTGAATCGAATAATAATGTCTTATTTAAAAATAGAAATAAGATTTACATTAACAGCAAGAGTTCCAAGAAGTTACCCTTTTCATCCCTTTATTTGGGAGCTTTTTTGTTATTCTCCAATAAACTTGGACATATATAGTTGTCTCACAAACGGCATTATTCGAGAAAATAACATATTTCATAAAGACTGGAGTCCCGCATGGTCACCAGAAAAAATGGTTTTAACATTGTTTATGAGATTAAAGAATGATTTAAAGGCGACTATTTCATTGGATTGGTTTTTAAACCATTTAAAACAAGAAAGAATGCTTAATAGAAGGTTAGCACCAGAGTCAGAGCCGGAAATAGAACCTGATTCGGAATCAGAATATTCAGAAGAAGAACATTCCGAAAATACTTTTATTGATTTTAGAGATCTCCTGAATCCAATGGTGAATGAAAATAGATTTAATAATATATTGGGTAGGATTGAATCAGATTTAGAATCGTATACATAATTAATCAATTTTCTTCTTCAAAGCCTTATAACAGCGCATACAGATTGCTTTATCGGAAACGATGGTTTCATTTGTTTTTTTAAGAAAATATTCGCCATATCCATCATATATGGCTTTGAACCATTTATTTTGATGTTGTACATAACATGTTCCATCTGCGTTCCATATATCTTCAACAAACTCATTTTTACAGAATCTACAGTAAAATGGAACTTGACCTAGAAACATTATATTTCTGTCTTATTAATAGAATATGTGTAATTCCGCACAAATTGTAAGGCATGCTTGTTAAGTTGTGTTAAATAATATCATATAATATTAATGAATTCTATCATCAATCTATTGGTGATATCATCTGTTCTTTCTATAACATATTGTTTATATCATACAAATAATGAATTAAACCAATCAAATTTGTTAGCTGAAAAAGATAAACAATCTCTTGTAAATAAGGTTTCAGACTCAAAAAAAACTGAAGAGAAAGATGATTCTTGTAATTGTGATAGAACTGATGATTTAGTAGCTCTTAATTCTACGACATATCTTTTGGATAACTTGTCTGAAGAAATGCCCGATGGTATTAAAGAGGGGTTTGCTATAGGTGAGTGTAGTAACTTAGAACGAAGACTAAATAATAAAAAAGAACAACTTGCAGCTACAGAATTGGAATTATCTGAAGCTAAAAAGGAGATAGAAAAGTTAAAGAATCAAATCTCTTTTGTTCAAGGTCTATAAATTATAAATATTAGTGCAATAAAGGATAAACTCATCTATTTCATCTTCGCTCATATATGTTATATGATTGAATAGTAAATTGGTTATAGTTTCGTATTGTTTGCTTTCATATTCTTCTAATTCATCAAAAGTGGTAATTCGTTTTTTTGATACTTTATACAAAATGTCTTGGTAAGATTGTACCATTATTTCTGAAGGGCTATTACATTGATTTAAAAAGTATGACAAATCATTATATATCCAAGATGTAGCGCAGCATATGATTGCTTTTGATGGTTTTTTGTTTGGAGACGTGTTGAAGTAATCAGCATAATTATCAATCAATTTAAGTATTTTAGATGCTTTTCTAATATTTTGATTAAGTGTTATAGTCTTCTCATCTAAAATTGGTAAGTACGACATGATTTTATTAACAATATCCAATGGTAAATCACTCATACATATGTGTTTATATTGTTGTAAATCCTTTTAAAAAATGATTGTAATGTTAATTATTGAAAATAGAAAGATGAAAAAGCACTTGTTACTAAGTGTTTGTTCTGAAAAATTAGCAAATGATATTGCTATACATAATGATATTGAGGAGAATGTGTTAGAAACAGTTTTATTAGAGATTAATGATTTAATCTTGTCTCCCAAAAAACTACAAACGCTGGATGAATTTAGAAAAATGTTATGTATCTTATCTTGTAACAATTTGATTCGTATAATACATAATCAAACCCCAAAACAAATTGTTAACGATAGTTTATCTAATTTGCTGGATACATTTGGGTCTAATCATAAAGATGAGATACATAAGTTATTTAGAGGAATAGATAGTAAAACGTATAGGACATTTGTTGTTACATGTCAGGATAATAATAGAATAGTGTGTTCAAGCATAATAGTGGAGCATCAATTCAAAAGTTCAAATGGAAAAATTGCAATTACATGGGAATTATTATGGATTTGTTGTTCTGATAAAAGGAAGGGATTTGGTTCAAAAACTTGGAAAGATATTACTAATTTGGCTTCAATGAGAAGAATTGATGGAATTCTTGTACCAAGTACAAACAAAGCATTACCATTTTGGTTGAAAAGAAATTCAAAAGAGTGTCCAATCAATAAAACTATTATTGCCCAACAAATAAGGAAAGAGGAAAAGTTACTAATAGAATCGAATGGATATAAGATTAGTGAAAGTCCTTGTAGAAATGTTGTAAATTTGTATAGAGAATCTGCAATAAAACCATTTCGGGGAAGTCCTTATCGATGGATGCCAGATGAAGCGAATCATGTGTGGTTTATTCCAAAGAAGAGGGGAATAATTTAGTCACAAAATCCCATGTTATTTTCAGCAATTTTTTCCAAAATTTCTATATCATAAATCCGACTAGCTTCAGCCAATAATCTTAATTCAAAATTAAGATTTCCGTCGCATAATGGCATAAATAAGTCGTTAATATTATCAATACCTAATCCAACATTAACACCTGCTTCATGTAGAATTTTAATTGGTGCAATCGAATTATGTATTGGTGCATTATAATTGCTATGTTGTGTCATTGATATAGCTGCACTTGGACATACAATAACACCAATATTAAGTTGTTGTAATCTGATAGCTATTTCTTTTTGTTTTTCTATAGGTTGACATGCTAAACTAATTGAATGAATAGCGCGGGCTTTACCCTGATATTCATATTTTTCAACAAAATCACAAAATCTTTCTGTTTCATTTTCAATTGGAATATTAAGTTGGTCTAAATGGGCTTCTATTGGTTTTCCAAGTCTTTTTGCGGTTGAGAATGCAATGTCTAAATGCTCATCGAAATTATCGTAATCTCTGGATGGTAAACAGCCAACAATATCTGTAATTTTAGTTGCTTTTTCAAATAATTTTAAGTTTTCATCACAACCCACGATTCCTTGTAAAGGTTGTGTAGCGGTTTGTATATGTACACCTCGGTATTTCCATTCTCTCTTTCTCTTTTCAGTTTCTTCAACGCACATTAGACCAACAATTTTATCTACATCTACAAATGTTCTAATATATCTACAGTTCTGAGAAACGATTGTTTGTATTGATTGATTTATTCTATGAGAAAGACCTTGTTTTGTATATTTTTTTTTGATATCATCCATGATATGCCATTTAGCTTTCATATGTTTTTGAGATTGGTCTAATAAATCACGACTTATGATATTTGATTTATCTAAATGAGTATGATGACAAACCCAATTTATATTTCGCTTCAGAAAATTCATTCTCATTTATAAATATAAATTCTTATTTATACTTAGGATAAACGCCATATACTTGTGATAATAAAACTCCATCGCCATCTCTTGCTCTTAACTTCACAAAACCATTATCTCCCCAATCTTTACCCCAACTATTTTGAATTATCCAATAAGTGCCATTTTCATCTCTATCATATCCTGTTAGCAATACAGCGTGGTTAATTTGCTCAGACATTCTGGATGGAATATCAATTACTCCTTTTTTATAAAATCTAAATATGAATGAACTGGCGTCCAATGCGATTGCAATAGGGCCGTTTTGAAGGGATGCCATAATATCTAACACAGACCTTGGTAAAATATACTCATAACTTGTTATATTTGAACCAATAACATTAAGATAGTATTCTCCATTAAAGGAATGGTTTCCTGGTAAACATTGTTCATTACAATCTACTGCACATAGTTGGCCCTCAGCAACATAAGTATAATCATGATTTGACACTAAACCACTGTTTTGTATACAATAATCAAAAGCTAAATGCATTAAACCTCCTTCACATCCATTATTTTCTTTTGAGCAATCTACAAGTTGTTGTTCAGATAATCTATCTACAGTATAATTATTTATTCTCATATATGATTCAATAGCAGAAGTGGAAGAAAATGCCCAACACGAACCACAATTTCCTTGATTTTTGACTTCGGACAATACATCATTTTCCCAAACTAATTTTTCTGGTAAATTTTTGTATTTATTGAAATATCTGAATGGATTCAATATAAACTTGGCGATTGCTCTTATTTTTCTTTCAATAGAGAAATTGTTATGTTTTAATGGTTCATCCATTAACATTAAATCATTTGGAATAATAGAAATATCAACTTCATCTGTAAACTTATTTAACTCCAATACACAAGTTTCATCGCCGTTGTTGTAATCTGAAATAAGCTTTAAATTTGTTTCAAATGTCTTATATTTATCTTGTCTTTTCTTAGCAAAATCAACATAATTTATTTTAGAATCATCTTTATTACTTTTGAGAAAGTTCAATTCTGTATCTTCCAATTTGTTATATTCGTGAAGATATTGATAATATTCTTCAGCATATTCATAGTTATTATCAATTTGATCATCACAGCATTTATTTGAACATTCACAAGAACAATCACAACTATTTATACAATTATCGTTTTCACATGCGTTTTGTAGAACAAGTTTATATGGATTTTTATACACTCTAAGATTTACAAAACCTCTCGAAAGATTTAAAAGAAATACGAGCACTTTATGTGCTCGCATTTTATATAGGTAATCATTAAGGTATAATATCTACTTTTTTAACTTTTCGATGTGTGAATAATTATATCCTTAGTGTTTTTAACGTCTTTTATAGTAAAATCAGATTTATGATAGTATTTCTTTCTAACATTTGATTTCTTTATCATTCCGGGTGTAGAGTCAACAATATCAACTATTACTGGTATAAATTTCCTATTTTCAGGAGTTTGTCGTAAAATTCTACCACTTGCTTGGATGATATCACTTTTTGGTGTAGCAAAAATCAAAGTATTCAATTCTGGAACGTCAAATGCTTCTTGTACATAACTATATGTAGCTAGTAACACATCTCTCTTTACAATATCATCGAGTTCTTTTTGCTTTATTCCTCCAATACATAATCCGTTTGATATTCCTATTTCATCCAATTTTTTCTGTAAAGATTCCACTTGTCTTCTTCTTTCACTTAACACCAATGTCTTTCTACCAACTGATGAGAAATGTTTTAATAAATCAATTATAAGCTTTTCTCTATTTGGCGATTCAACCATTCTATTAATCATCTTAGGCATATTGGCGTTACCTTTGAAATTGTAGAATGTTTGTTGATAATTTGGGTCACTGAATGGCAACATAAAACAATTGACTTCTCCAAAATTATTGGAAGTTCCAGATGGTGAAAAAACAGGGCCTATGTGCCATGATAATATTCTTTCCATGTTATCCTTCCTTTTTACTGTTGCACTAAGACCTAGATTATATTGTGTTGAAATTTTTGGGAAAGCTCTGCTGTAACAATTACTTGCAAAGTTGTGTATTTCATCGAGAATGTTCAAACCAAAACTATCAAAAGTATTTTCTGGATAGTTTCTCTGAGAAATAGACTGTAACATTCCAATTACAATATCACAATTATCAACTTTTACCTTGTTTGCTTGAATAATTCCGATTCTCGCATCAGGAAGGAATTGACTTATGCGTTCTATCCATTGATTCATAAGAAATTCTTTATGAACTACGACAAGTGTTTTCTTTTTCATTACCGAAATGATATATAGGGCAAGTGCAGTTTTTCCACCACCAGTTTTTAGATTAAGAATGCCACCTTTATTTTTTTTGAATAATTTCATAAATTTGTCCATAATATCTATCTGATAATCCCTTAATTCACCTCTAAATTTGAGATTAATATTATTACCAACATCCCCAATTTTATCTATAGCTGGACCAAAGTTATCAATACCATAATATCTAGGAATATATAGCTTGTTCGCACTTTCTAAATAGACTTTAAAACTTGGGGGTAAAGTTCCAAATTTTTCCATCATATATTTTTGTTTTTCAAAGGGTTGTACATGTAATTCTTTACGAATCTTTCTTTCTTCTGTTTGATTTAGACTATCTTTTTTAATTGTGTATCCTCTACGCGTAATATATCTATCATATTCGGTAATGGAACTCATTTAGATGAATCTTATATAATATATTTTATGTTTGAAATCTTAAGCTCTATAAATAGTCTATACCGTTTGGTCTAATAAAGTCATGTATTTTTCTTCTTAATTTACGGAAAATATTGTTATTAACATGAACAAGTTCAATTTCAAACAATAATTCCGAATTAGCAGGAATAGATAGTCTATTCTCAGCATGTACTGTTTTATTTCCATATCCGAGTGATGGAGGCAATATAACAGTTCTTTTGCCACCTTGTTTCATTGTTTTCAGTCCAAGTTCCAATCCCAAAATTATAGGAGTTGTGCCATATTCAAATAGCAACCCCTTGTCTATATTGCGAGATTTTGAATCATCGAACTTTACACCAAAATTAGAATTGGGCGAATAATACCAACCTTTATAATGAAGTTCTATTTCATCTCCATTCGATGGAGAAATTCCAGTTCCGACAATGTTATCTTTAAATAGCATGCCTTTTTCGCCTTTTAAGATTTGTGATGGTATTTGTGAACATGTTTTAACAAGAGCAGAACCAATATTTAACAAACAAAATAAGAATATCTTCTTATACATTTTATACATATATTCCAATATAAGCCTTAAGTTTTATAGTTGATATGTTGTAGTATTAACACAATGTTCTGATTCATAATCAACAACATATCCTATATCTTCTAAAATACCAAGTGTCATTCTGGTAATATAATTTCCATTAACACTACCATTATCATCGTCTAAAAACCCTGTCATTATTTCAGTTGGAATTGTTGGATGTAATACATTATTACTATCTCTTCTTGTTTCAAGTGTAAAATTGTCAAATAAACCTTCTTCAAAATGAGAATATTGAGTTCCACTCCCAAAATGGTTTTCAACTGGCACACCAGATATACCAATTATATCATAACCAGCATCATGTAAAAGCTGTTTATATTCTCTTAAGCCATTCTCACCAGTGTAAAAGAAATTGTTGATATTTGAAGTCCAAGCTGGGTCTGTTCCAACACCTAATATATGTATTATTTCATGTACAAGAACTAATATATTGATATTTTTGGGTATATTGTTAAGAGAGTATTGTGCACTAATATTTACATTGAGTGAATTTATAACAATATTCCGATTATTCCAATCTGCTGAGCCAAGTACATTTTGAGGTTCATTCATAACTGATTCAGTAATTGTTATTGGACTTTGGGGGTATGGGGTACGTAATATGATACTTTCTACAATATTTTTAGCTTCAATAATATGTGGTATCAAAGAGCTGTCTGTAGCTACAGATGAGTAATCAAGTACTAATTCAAAATCAGGTGTAGAAAAATATGTGAAAACACCTACAGATGTAGCTTTTTGTGCAATATAATATCCTTTAAGAATTTCATCATCATTATCTTCGAAATAATCTTTTTGTGCATTTGGATCAGAAATATCTGGATCTATTAGTAACGCTTTACTATCATTATCACTATCCGGTGTTTCCCAATGCTCATAATATTGAGCAGTGGAACTTCCTTTTGATATATAATAACTACGAAATTGTTGTGAAAGATTACTTAAGAAGAATTGTCTCTGTTCCGATTCTTCTGAATACTCGTGTCGTATTCTTAATAAATCTGAAGCCATTGAATATTAAATTATAACAATATTTAAGATTCTTATTCTCCAATTACCATTTTATCTATTAAATGTGATATTCCTCTTGATAGTGTTAAGAACGTAGCTGAATATAATGGAAATTTAGGAATCAAAAAGAATGATACATAAGACAATTTTTTTAGTCTTTTAGAATTTTTCAAAGCTTTTTGACAATGTTTACATGTTTCTATATGTGAAGTCCTATCCTTTTGTTGTTTTGGACTCATTTCGACAATATTTGTGTCATGTTTATTAGAAAATACTGGAATATGGCTCATATGTTTTTGCCACCACCTTCTCCATATAACAGGACCTATATCTGATGTAGTTGGTGTACAATAAGTATCCAAAAGTGATATGTTCTTATCTTTCATATCTTTAGCAGCTTCTATTTCACAATTATGTAACCATATATCCGTTTCTAAAAATTTGTTACCAAAAAAATGAGAAATCCATTGTGGCATTTTACTTGGCAAACCTTCGCTTGGAAATACTAAATGTAATCTTGTAAGTCCACTTGAAATAGGAGCAATTAGTCCAAATAGTTGAGGTTGATATTCATTCTTTGAATCCAAAACTCTGAAATGATAATATGCTGGACTCGTAAATGATACAATTCCAGTACGCATTTTTCCCATAATTCTGTCTACAAAATGAATTTCTAATTGTTTAGAATTTCCACTTGAAGTTAAAATTCTCATTGGTATATCTATTCCATCAGAACGAACACCCTGTAAACCATGATGTGCAAATGGAATATGCGCAGGATCCATAAAATTTTCTACCAAGAAATCAAAAGAATAGGGAAGATCTCTTGAAAAAACATTAGTAGAATTTTTCAATTCTGGAAAAAGAAAGTCTGGTTTAGTATTGAAATTTGCCCCTTCTATATCAAATTCACCCCATAATAAATCGCCTGTTTCTATCACATTAATCGATTCTACATTTTTACCTTGTTCGTTATTCCTAGATTGTGGAATTTTGTTACAAGTTCCATCTTCTGTAAATTGCCAGCCATGATATGGACATTCAATACAGCCGGTTTTACTATCAATTCGTCCTTGAGATAGTGGTGCCAATCTATGAGGACATACGTCTTTTAATAATGACCACTTTAAAGTTTTTGGATTATTCCAAACAACATAATTATTATTTGCGATTTTTAATCTAGATTTGTTTGGCAATGATGTTTTTGAACCAATCGGTAACCATGTTCCCATTTTGAGAGAAAATACATTACGAAACAATATTACAAACACAATAAGGTTGCCTCTCATATTAATGTATGTGTAAGCCTATCTTAAATATATTAATCTAAATAAATGCTTTCATTAAAAATACCAGTATCTTATATAAAAAATATGGTTAGAAACAAATCTCCAAATGTTGTTACAAATAAAGAACTTTTAAACCTTACCCAAGGTACAGTGTTAAATTATGTTATGAATCCACTTGTTGGAGCAGTTGATACATTCTGGATATCTAAACTAAATAATGACGCAATTTTAGCTGGACAAGGTACTTCAGACCGAATATTTAATTCAATGTTTTTAGTTTCATCATTTGCTCCGGCGGTTATTATTCCAATAATTTCAAAATATCATGCAATAGGTGATAATGAGAAGGTAATATCGATTATATCAACAAGTGTTTTTTTAGTTGGTTTGATTGGTTTATTTTTAAGCACTGGAGTATTCATATTTAAAGATTCTATAACAAGTGCAATTATACCATGTAGTGCCAAATCTTACAAATATGCTATACAATATTTAGAAATAAGAATATTAAGCTTAGGTTTTGCCTTATTAAATTCACTCGCATTTGCTTCAATGAGAGGACAAAAAGATGTTAATACTCCAATTAAAATCAATCTTTGTTCTCAAATAGTGAATATGGTTTTAGATCCAATTCTTATGTTAAAAATGGGTGTTAAAGGCATCGCTCTTGGCACAGTTATTTCTGAGCTTGTTTCGTTTACACTATTTTATTCATCTATGATACGCAAAAATCTTATAAATTTTTCTTTGATAGACACAAAACTAATAAAGACCCTTATTAAAAGAGGCTTTAGTGTTCAAGTTCGCTCTATATGTTTATCCTTAATTTATTTATTTGGATTTAGACAAGCACAACAAATCGATTTGTCTGGTAATATTGCTGCAGCACATGTTTTGCAAATACAGTTGTTTGAAATTGGATATATATTTACATATTCTTTTGGATTGGTTTGTCCTATAATTATTCCAAGATATCCAAATAAGAAACAAGTTAAATATGCGTTATACAGATTTGGCACTTCAATTTCACTATGTATGATGTTTATAAATTTTATGATTAGTAATAAATTTATGAAAATCTTCTCTAAAAATAGCGATGTTATCAAAATATCGAGTACTGTTACACCCGTTTCATCTATTCTACAATTGATATGTGGATTAACATGTGTTACAGAGGGTATGATTCAAGGTTATGGTATGTATAATTGTCTTGGAATTGGTACTTTTTTATCAACTGCATTATATTTACTTTTTATTCGTCTTTGCAATACTTTGCCACAAATGTGGCTTGTAATGGCTTTATCAACAGGTTTTAGAGGAATTCTTAATTCTAAACTAATGGAATTAGAAGAAAAGAAACAGAATAAAGACAATTAATTAGATATCATCATTAACTTCATCTTCAAAATTATTAGAATAATCGTTATCAAACATAGTGTCTGCCTCAACAATATCACTTGATTGTGGCTCATTGTTTGATATATTCTCAGTTGCATCCAATACTGTTCTAATATCAAACTGTGTTTTAAGCCCCTCAGTATATCTTCCTAAATTACGTTTCATATCTTCACGTGTAATTCTTTGGGAAGATTTATCAGAATTTGTTCCAAAATGACCTTGTGCTTCATCTTCTTCAACTATTGCATGAACATTTTCTACAATTGAACGACTCATTATAATTGACTGACCACACACTATTTCTTCATTTTCAATCAAAGATTTTATTACTAATTCTAATATATTTCTATAGTCTGGGAATGCTAAGTCAAGTGTGTCCATTTCATGTAGTAAATGTTGTACAAGATGTAACCATATATTTTTCCAAGAAGTTATAGTATTTGTTGAAACAAATTTTCTGAAATCTATTAAATCATCTCTTATAACTTCTATAAACTCATCATAGTTTTTTAAACTTGAAATATTATCTGAAACAGTATAAACATCTGATAACCATCCTCTTATTTTTTCCAATTGACCTTTTTCACTTAGAATTGACCATAATTTTGGTAGAACAAATTTATTATTTGGTTTAGACTTTAATAATATATTTGATACTTGTAACACAAGACATTTATACTGTATATCCTGTTCTTCCTTAGATATATCATCATCATATATTTCCGCCCATTCCATTTTTTTGGTGGATAATATGTTTTTATGATATTTTTCCCATTGCTTACCCAATTTATGGGCTTTATTAGACCTATAGCTTGAAATATCTATAGATTTAGTAGTCTTTGAGTTAATATTTGGTATTATTGGGTATATAGACTTGATAATACCAGACATTTTTCCGCTACTGTTCTTGTGATATTTAACCGTTTTAAAAGTTCCATATTTTGATTTGTAAGAATAGTTATATTTTGCCTCTAATTCACCCGTATAATTCCACTCTGTTCTGGAATATAATAAAATATTCTCTTCGGTTAACTGTGTTTTCTTATTAACAGGAAATATTGATAAAATAATGTTCATTTTACCCTCATGACTGATTGTTACTTGTGAATAAATATATGATATTAAATACAATTTAGCAATTTCGGTAATCTGTTCCTCAAATTCAATCTTTGTATCTTTAATTTCACTTATTACTCGTGCTTCAAGTTTTCTTAAAATTCTTTTTGATTTTTCGTTTGACATATCATTGTTCTTAGGATAGGCCTTTAACGCTTTGTATGTATTTTTTAACTTTGAACTAAATCTGCTTAAATTCTTTACAATTTTTTCTGGAATATTTGATGAACTTAACGCATTTTCATCAAATGAAAAGAATGAAACATATGTTCTCCATTCATTTGAATTTTTAAAGAATACATTAGATGGTTCTTTATAATTTTCAATTGATAATATATTACCTCTATTATATTGTGAATGTGTATTTAATTTTTCTAATATCTTCATAAATCCCTCTATAAAAACGTTTTTAATAATCTTACTATAAACATCTAAATCACTACCTAAATGATTATAACTTTCTTGAGGTATAATTTGAATATTACTAATCGTTGAGTGACCAATTACATCATAATCATTTGTTGTTGAACCTATTATGTCACCATTTATTATACTTACTATGTTCTTAGTTCCAATTTCTTCTTCTCCCCATTGATTAAATAGACATTTCTTTAATTTTATCTCGTTTTTTTGACTCGAAAGCTCTGCTTCTAATTCTAATAATATATGCTTTGGAAAACATGGCTTTCCAGTAAAAACATCTATATAATAATAGGGGTTTTCACCATTAAATTCTGCATTACGCACATATTCCCCACTATTTAATATCTCTAATTTTCTTTTACTTCTTAATACTCTATCTTCTATCTTATTTGCTTGTTGCCACATTAGTAATGTTTTTGATAGAACCTCTTCTTCATTATTAACATATAATTTTGTGGATGGTTTATAAACTCCAGAAAATGTAATAGTTTGTTTATTCTTTGATGTTTTCAAATTAACAACGCTTTTAAAGTTATCATAATACTCTTTTATATAAGAATCAGTTGTATTGACGACATCTTTTCCTTCCATTGAATTGATAAATTTACATAATTGTTCTTTATCAACCTTCTTTTTATCATCCAATCTGGAAAAAACAAGAGAACGAGGCCATACTTGATTATCATCCCATACAAACTCTTTTAATTCTTCTTCTAACAATTTAGTAGTATCTTTCTTTAATGACTTTGAATCTATAATCAATTTTGGTACTTCACTATTTTCTAAATCTACTTTCTTTGTTTTTTTGTTTATCTCTTTATACCTTTTATCATCATTCGTTATTAATAATGTATCTAATTTGATTGTTGGAAATTTATCCTTTACTAACTTTATCTTATCCAAATAATGAATGTGAATATCTACAATAGATGTATCAAAATGTGAAAATATTTGATTTCCTATGGTTTTGTAAATATTAGAGAATATTGTTGGTGACGGTGGCAAAGTTTTTAATACATAATCTGTATCTTTAACAATATATTCCTTTATATGAACAATATCTTCAGTATTATTGATAGAATTACTAATATTCTTGTCATATGGATATGAATATGCTGAGTTTAAAACAACATGTTCTTTAGATTTTGAATAAGTACCTCTGGTTCTATTCTTTATCACTAAAGTATTTTCTGATTCATTATTATCGTTTCTAACAAGTGGTTTCAGTTGATTTTCTATAAATGTATTATAATCCATACTTGTATCATCTGTCTCGATTTCTGGTTCATCTTCATTATCACTACTATCGCTATCTTCTTTAGTGGGTTTATTTAATACTGGTATTAATCCTCCACTTCTAAACATCTCAAGTCTAGAAACCCAATCTTTCTCCAAATCATACTTGTTATGTAATGAACTATAAATATGGTTATTCAAAATCATCAAGTCCTTATTTGATAAACTATCATTGAACATTTCACGTATTGAACTGGTTATTTTTTCACGTTTTTGATTTTCGGTTAATTGTCTATCCGATTCTGGAATTTTTCCTTTGATATAGAATGTTTGTGTTGTATCTATTTGT
>CEQY01396379.1_pt1 | contig 15385 bp, 16 predicted proteins | sample 361391 | NCBI WGS metagenome assembly CEQY01 (sample SAMEA2621075, study PRJEB7988) | marine metagenome | isolation source: saline water (ENVO:00002010), including | reverse complement strand
TAATGAGGAGAAGAATTATGAATACAGAAAAGAATAAAGAATTATTTCTAGGGCGATTAGGTAAAAATCCAGAACTTAAATACACAAAAACTCAAAGAGCTGTTTGTAATTTATCAGTAGCTCTCAATAAGAACGATGGTGAGACTATATGGAAAAAGGTAAAGGTCTGGGGAAAAGCTGCAGAGGATTGTAATTTATATCTAAAGAAAGGATCACAAATATTTGTTTCAGGTAAAAAAGAGGAGAGCACTTACTATAAAGATTCTAGGCCAATAAAAAATATTGAGGTGATCGCAGAGCATGTTGGGTTTTTAAGCTTTTAAATTGGGGGATGATGGAAAATTTAAGAAATAAAAATATTCAACCTAGCAAGATATCGTGCTACATTGAAGATTGCGAAACTAATTCGCAATTGTTCTTTGAAAATTATAAATGGATGACAACTAATGAAGCGGCAGTCTATCTAAGTAAATCTACAAATGCGATTAGAGTTGCAGTTTGTAAAGGCCATTTAAAAGCCAGAAAATTTAGAAATAGACTTTATTTTAAACGCGGTGAACTTGACGAGCTTATTGAGACCTCTAACACCATAGGAGGTTAATATGGCAATTAATAGTTATGAAAAAGACGGAAAGCAACTTTTTAAGGTTTATGTAAATGTTCGAAGTAAGAACAATCCTAAGCTTAGAGTTCAAAAAACCGTTTCCGATTTAAAATCGTTATCGTTAGCAAGACGAGAAGAGAATAGAATTTATCTTGAATTAGGTAAAAAAATTCTTGAGATGGAAGGCAGGTGTGATTCCTGGGAAGTAGTAATAGAGAAGTGGGAGATTGATGCCAAAAAAGGTTATATCGGCTCCTATAGTCCGGTTACTATTATGGATCACGTAGCCAGTATGAATAATTGGACACGATCGTGGTTAAACTCACCAGCATCTGAACTTAATCGTTCACATGGTAGAGACTTGATCAAGCGGATGGAGGCTAAAGGAAAATCTATAAGCTTCATTAAGAAAGTTAAAAATACTGTGAATATGATTTATAATTACGGTATCGAGGAAGGAATAATTTGTGGCGTAACTCAGTCACCAGTTTATGGGATAAAGTTACATCATAAAAAAGAGAAAGTTCCTGACATTCTTTCGTTAGAAGAGATAAAGACTCTCTTGTATGAAGCTAAAAGGCTTGAGCACCCTTGGTACCCTATTTGGGCAACTGCACTCTTAACAGGGATGAGAAATGGTGAACTTTACGCTTTAGAGTGGGATGATGTTGATTTTGAAAATGAATTTATTAGAGTTTCAAAATCATACAACAAACGAACCAATGAAATTAAAAGTACGAAGGCTGGGTATTGGAGAAACGTTCCTCTATCGCCAGAGTTAAAAAAACTTTTAATTGAACTAAAATGCAAAAGTGACTCAAACTTCATTTTACCTAGGTCAAGAGATTGGAGACGTGGTGCTCAATCAACAGTTTTAAAAACTTTTCTATTCGGCATTGGTTTACCTAAGGTAAAATTTCACGCACTTCGTGCCTGTTTTGCCACTCAGCTATTGGCCAAGGGTACAGCCCCAGCAATAGTTATGAAGATTTGTGGTTGGCGAGACTTAAAAACAATGGAGTTTTATATAAGAGTCGCCGGTGTGGATGAGAAGGGTGCTACGGATTGTTTAGAAATACTATCTCAATTAAAGAAATCCTAATCGGATTTTATTGAGACCTGAGGAATAATTAAGGACAAAAAGTAAATTTGTCCTTATTATTTCTTTACGTAACTTTTACGTAGTATTATTATTGTTTTGTGAAAAAAGTATATAAAAAATCAAAATTAGCGAGTAATTATAATAGATTTTGCTATATTAGTTTGAAGTATGACTGAAGTTTTAGAGAATAAATACCTTATAGATCCATTTGAAGAAGCTGTTGCTTATGAAACGCTTTGGACTATTAAGGGAATGACAGAAAAAAAACTTTCTGATGTTTTTACTCAGTATGATGCAATGCCTTCTGATGTCTTGAAAAATTTTTTAGGTATGATTCCTGATGAAGATTTAAAACAACATATATCTGAAGTTCGAAAATATCTACAGTCGAGATTTTCTAAATTTAGCATTTCTATAAATAGAGATTTCCAATACCCGACTGAACTTAGAAAAGTTAAGAATCCTATAGAGCTTTTTTACTACAAAGGAAATTTAGACCTTTTAACTACAAAAGCTGTATCTATTGTTGGGGCGAGAAAGGTTTCAAAAGACGGTATTCGAAGAGCTAAGAAACTATCTGCTCAGCTAGTAGAAAATGGTTATAATATAGTTTCTGGTTTAGCAGCAGGAGTTGATACGGCAGCTCATGAAGCAGCTATTGCTTCAGGTGGTAAAACTATAGGCGTTATTGGAACCCCAATTGATGAATATTATCCTAAAGAAAATAAAAATCTTCAGGACAAAATAGCAGAAGAGTATTTGTTAATAAGCCAAGTACCTTTCTATAGGCATAAAATAGAGCATTTTAAAGCACATAAGAATAATTTTCCAAGAAGAAATAAGACCATGGCTGCTATTTCTGATGCGACCATTATTGTTGAAGCTTCTGACACCAGTGGCAGTTTGACTCAAGCAAGGGCATGTCTGCACCAAGGTAAAAAACTTTTTATTCTAAACTCATGTTTTGAAAATCCTGCTATAACATGGCCTTCATTTTATGAAAAACAGGGGGCTAAAAGAGTTGAGAACATTGAGGATATTCTTAAACTCTTAGAGGGTGAAGAATGTGGAAAAAACTAGATCCTTACATACCTAATTACCCGTATTTGAATAGCAATGATAAGCTAATATTTGCTAGAGAGTATCAACCGAGGCAAAGTTATACGATTGGGGAGACAAATAATTTAATTTTCAATTTCAAAAAAGAAGTTAAGTATAAGCAAAAAGGCGCTTGGTATTATAGAAACCAGTCAGTGAGCAGATTTGCTAAAGAACTAAACAGTTTATTTGAAAATGCAAATAACTATACTGAGTTTTGTGTAACAGCAATACCTTCGTCGAAATCTAAACAAGATCCTGACTATGACAATAGATTCGAAGACATGTTTTCAGTGCTCAGGAATCTTTCGAAGAAACCTATAAGTATTGAATGGCCAATTGAAGTTGCAAATACTTCAACAGCTTCTCATTCTGGTGGAAGTAGAAACCCTGGAAATATCCAAGGAAACTTTGTTTGGAATGGTTTTAATCAAGTTCCAGATCTATTGATAGTTGTCGATGACGTCTTGACTTCAGGCTCTCATTTCAGGGCATTTATTGATTTCTGTCAGGCTAATGGTTATCAAGGAAGAATTGTGGGTGTAGTCTGGGCTCGATGTGTATAAAAAAGTTAATAGCTTTGGAGAGGCATCACCCTCCGACTTAGATAATGAGTTTATTGGTAAGGAGACTTTAAAGCCTCTTATTGAAGAAACCATTGAAAATAGACTTGGGGCTTATAGTAGTCTTTCTTCTTTCATTGAAGGTTTTGCAAAAAAACTCAAAGTTAGTAATAATCCAGATGGTGAGAAAGTCCAGTGGGCTAATATTCCATTTTAGATTCTATTCTCTTTATGAATTAAAATATGGCTTACAATGGCTTTCTTTTTTTGTAAGTCATATTAATTATTGCAATGCTGACGAATCCACCAGTCCTACCTATTATGTAGGTTGATGCACCTATAAAGTAGGTGTATAATGTTTCTATGTTAGAAACGATTCTGGGAAATGAGACAGCAGCCAAATTAATGTTATACCTAATTCACTATGGTGAGGCTTATGCTAATGGTGTGGCCAAGGACATGGGGATAACGTTAAGCCAGGTTCAAAAACAGTTAGATAAATTTGAAGAAGGTGGAATTCTCATCAGCAAGAAAATGGGAAATATTCGAATTTATAAATTCAATCCAAAACTAGGTATCGTAAAACAATTCATAAAAATGGTCGAGGCTTTTTACGAAGCCATTCCCCTTTCTCAAAGAGAAGAAATGTTTGAGGTTAGAAGAAGGCCAAGAAGAAAGGGCAAGCCTGTTTTATGAAAATAGACTTTAAAACTTGCACGGAAGAAGAGCTTTGGAAGTATGTGGCTACTTTCTTAAAGAAGAAAGGAATCGATACAGTCTTAGTTGGAGGAGCCGTCGTCTCAATTTACTCTGATGGAGCATATAAGTCTGGTGATTTAGATTTCGTAAGACTAGATATGTTTGAAAAAAGAATTCCAAAAGCGATGAAAGAGCTTGGTTTCGTAAAACACAGTCAAAGACATTATAGGCATCCTGAATGCTCTCATTTGTTTATAGAGTTTCCTTCAAGCTTTCTAGAGATTGGAGATGACAATAAGATTACTCCTGATGAAGTAGAAGTTGAGGGAGAGGTAATCAAAATACTTAGTCCCACTGACTGTGTAAAAGATCGACTCGCAAGTTATATACATTTTAATGCGAGAGAGTGTTTAGACCAGGCAGTTTTAGTTGCGAGAAAACATCCTGTTAACTTCGAGAAAATCGAAAAATGGTGCGATGGAGAAAAAGGCGAGAAGCAGTGGGCAGACTTTTTGAGGATGGTAAAAAGTGAGTAGGGAATTTGTATTCAGCACTTTGCGATTAATTTCTGAAGATATTGAAAAAAGTATAAATTTCATATCAAGTGTGTTCAATATCTCATTTATAGAAAGAGACGATCGGTTCGCAAGATTTAATTTAAATAATGTGAATGTAGAATTGATTGCTGAAGATAACAAGAATCCTTGTTCAACTGGTGGAGCAATAGGATACTGGAAAGTTAAGGATTTAGATTCTATTTTAAACAAAGTGAAAGCTAATGGTGGGATTGTTTATAGAGGTCCATTAGTTGTGAGTGAAAACAATACCAGGATTGCACAAATTAAAGGGCCAGCAGGTTGTATGCTAGGGTTTGAAGAGGTTTAAAAGTCTTAATTATATGGCATTCTAAAAATCTCAAGAGTGCTATATTCGTGTTACTATTTTGCTAAGAAAGTGAATCTATTGATTTTCCACCACCTCCACCGCCACAGTGCATATTGTTATGTCTTTCTCTTTTTTCTAATTTAGCCATCATGAAAGTAAATCGAATAGATGCATTAATTTTAAGTTCCCCTGATGTGACTAAAACAGCTAATTTTTATAAGAATCTTGGCTTTGGATTAGTTGATGAAAAACATGGTGATGGCCCACTACATTTTGCTTGTGAGTTTGGTGGTTGTCACTTTGCTATCTTTGAGTCAAAAGAAGGCAGGGCTCCAGCTCAAGAGTTTGGAGGTTCAACAAAAATTGGTTTCAATGTAGATGATGTAGATTTATTTTTTAAAAAATCCAATGAATTTGGTGCTACCGAAAAACTAAAACCAGACAATGCTCCATGGGGAAGAAATGCTGTGGTCTTTGACCCTGATGGCAGAACGATCGAGTTTAATGGACCTGTAAAATAATTTCTTTGTAGAGCTTTGAAGTGTCTGTGTATTTAAAAATTAAATATTATTTTTTTGATTCATTGGAAAAAACTTCTTCAAGTATTTTAAACTCATCTCGTTCTCTAAGTTTAAATGATGGCTGTTCATCTTTTTGGTTGCGCCGCTGATATTCTATAAGAGCGTAGAGAGGACCAAAAAAATGTTTACCAATGATTATTCCCACAAAGTAAAAAATAGTATTCAAAGTGATTATAAAGAAGAGAGCGTATGTTAAAAACTGAAATGAGATACTCTGTGGTAAGTAAAGTTTGAGAAGATAGTATGATATAAGAATGATTAAACCTGAGCTGGTTGTGTTGATAATCATAAAGATGACGGCCAATTTTCTTTGTGCTGAGGGGAAAATAAACACTCGGGTTCGTTTATCCTTCCAAATAGATTTGACTACAGATGGCTTGAGCAAATGGAAAGTAATAAGTAAGATTCCGAAAAATAAAAATATATCTGCAATATTAAACAAAAGAGAGAGTGAGTATAACTTGAGATGGATAAAGTCCAAAACCTCTTGATATATAATGCGATCGATATAATTCCCAAGGACTCCGGCTAAGACCATGACGAGTCCCAGGTGAATTGATGTCTTATTGATTTGAAATAAACTTAAATAGATAAAATACAACGCAAAAAAAATGGATATCAATATAGTCGCCAAAAAAATTTGAGCAATTGGAGATATTGAACTGCCCCATCCAAAAATAATTCCAGAATTAGGCTTTGCGAGCAAATCAATTCCTAAAAATTGTATCTCACCCACACTCTGTCGCATGAGCTCTTTAGTTATAATGTCTATAAAAGCCAAGAGAAAGATGAGTAAAAGTGGAGACATTCTTTTTAAAATCATGTGTATTCTTCGGTACTTAAGATTATGAGCCTTAAATTTTTGTCTCTCTAAACCGATAATGAGTTGGTTAAAAAGTGGAGCTTGGATCTAACTATAAGGAATTATTGAACTTCTGTTTAAGCTATTTATACATTGGTTCATCCGGCTATTTTAACAATTATAATAGTCCCAATAAGGAGATACCTTGCGGAAAATACTATTTTTTTTAAGTTTCATTTTTCTAACTTCTACTCTTTTAGTCTTTCTCAATTTTAGAATTAAGCAAGATGAATTCGCCTGTGCCAACTTAGATGAACAAATGGACAATACGATTGGTCATTCTCCTGAGCCGCCATCGCTTATATGGGACTTGCAAATGGTGATGAAAAATCATTTATTCACAGAAAGAGATGATCGTGAAATATGCCAAAGAAGTGAAGACTTGAGTGTTGTGGATGGCAATAAGACCAGACAAGAGCATCATCGTCCGCATATTCCACCCTTTAGAACCACGAGTGATGGTCGAGTTACTATCGGTACTGCTGGAGGTATAAAGCCTCATTTCAGAACAGTAAAGCCGGAATTATTGAATAAGCCATTTATTAAAAGTGAGAATGGTTCCCATTTAATTGATAGCGGTAGCTTTAGGGGTATCTTCGATTTAATGAGTGTATACCCATGGAGAACTTTTGGCGGAGTTCCTGTCAGACTCGAGCCGGGGCATTCTGCCATTTGTGATGGCACTCCGCTAAACAACCTACCCAATAGTACCAGGTCAAATCCTTACCAATGCGTTCATAATGGAAGTCCTGCAGATTGTTATGACCTTACCTACGTATTTAGCGCAAAAATTCCTTCCGGCTTAGACCATAGCCTCGTTGATATGAAAACAAATAAAATTGCAGTAAATAATCCGGCTCTTGCTGATCATTTTGAAAGAGTTGATTATGATTTTAGAATTGGCCCTCAATCTCCCAATGTGAGGACGAGATCTATTTATCAAGCAAAAGAAAAACATTTTTTTGCTCATCCAGATAACTATAAGTTTCAGTTTTACTCGGTTGATTTAAAAGTTATTGTATCCAATCCGAAAACAGTTGATGCAAGAGTCGAATGGGTTGAAGCCGTCGATGATAGTTTAAAACAAAGTCGAACATTTAAAATTAATGTCATAAAAGAACCAGTCTTTACCGCAGACGGAAGACTGATGATCACTCGTATAGGTAAGAATGTTAAACACCGTTGGAGTGTTCAGGATGGTTTAACATGGAGTCCGAATAATGGATCCGAGTACGAGAATGTGTATTTTGCAGCAGGCCCAGACGATAATCCATGTGATGTCTCTAAGTGGGAGACGATGCAACCTTTTAGTTATGCTTATCTAGACCCTAAACTCAATAGATTTGCAAACTGTAGTGGCCCAAAGTGTGAAAAACGTTATGGATTTGCGGCTTACCCTCTTAGAGATGGTGAAAATAATATTATACCTGCTGGAGTGGATATGGGGGGAAGCTATCCTTGGATCAGTAAAAGTGGTGCCATGGTTGCTTTTACGCTGCAAGAATCAGAGTTGGCAAAGTCAGGTTTGCCCTATTCCTGTGTTTCTAATGAAGAAAATTGTAATAAAAACTTTGAGTTTGCAAATGTTGGACGAGGCTTCGCCATGGCCGGTTTATGGACGAAAGGAAAAGCTGTCTATATTGATGGCCTGATCAACCATATAGATTTTGGTCTCAGGGGGGAAGAGAGATTTCATCAATATGCATATCTTTATGATTACATGAAAGATGGACAAGCAAAAAGCCTAGGTGTTGCCATCGGTAATGGACGTATGCCTAAAGGAACTAAAGATAAGGATTATTATACTCCACTTCATTCAGCTGGAAACGTGAACTTTATAGACTCCTTAGAAAATTTATTTAATGATCAGCCGTTTATGAAGCCTCAAGGTTTTGCTGATGTCATTTGGCAGATGAATACGGGAGCTGTTTCATCAGAAGTTTATTTTGATGACTATCTCAACTTAAACACCTTCATCTCTAGCCCCATGACTGCATCCACTAAGTTGTCTCCTCGGAACGAAACAGTAAATATTATGAGGTATCAAAATGGGGTGATTGAAGACACGCAAAAGCATCTTGCCAATGATGCTGCTGCCTCACTAGATCACTGGGAGGTTCCAAAAGCGGGTGAGCTTAAAGGTCGTGGTAGAATTGAGCCCGTTGCTCTCGGTGGGGTGCATGGTCGAGGATTATGGCTAACTTCCCAAGGACAAGTGGATTATAGCTACAAAGTTGACTCAAAGGATAATGTCAAAAATCTTGATTTAAAGAACCATCCTATTTATATGGGGATCTTTCTTGATCCTAGGTTTAGTAATGATAATAAACCTCGCACATTACTTCAGTTTTCTGACGGAAGTCATATTAAATTGCAAGGGAGACACACCTTCGTGTTTGAAAGAAACGGGGAAGTGCTTGCAAGTGAGAAGGTGCCATACCTAGATTATAATAATGAACAAAGGCTACCTTACAAAAAGTGGTCTCACTTAGGGTTTAGTTTCAATCCAAATAGAACTTTTATTAAGATCTATTTAAATGGTTTATTTTATAAAAATGTTCATTTTTCAAAGCGTTTTTTCAACTTTGGACTTAATGGAGCGAACACAATAAGTATAGGTTCTCTATCGCCTAAGCACCCAGGTATTAGAGGATGGGTAGATGAGTTTAAAGTTTTTATCCTAAAAGGTGAAGATAAAATAAATCCCGAAATCGCTTGCAACCAGGCTCGAGGAAGTTTAGTCTCTTGGAATCCCAAAAGTGAATTCAATCACAAACTGATTAGAATCCCCAAAAGAAATGCTGCATTCTTTACTCGCTCAGATCGTCAGATAGCAAACTTATTGCCCGACAACTATCTAAATAAAAATTTCTTTTGTGTGACTGATTACACTTCTGAGAGAGGAGCAACCAAAAACGATCTCGCTCAGCTTGAACTGGCTTCGAGTGGCCAGATTTTATCAGTTAGAGACAGACTACTTTTTCCTGAAAGTTTCCGACATGACTATTTACAAGCTGGTTTGACCTTTAATCACCCGAGGCCTGATTCTACAAACAATAAGTTTTGCTTGAGTTGTCACGGAGATCAGGAAGTGAGGACTTTAAGCACTCGTGCTCTTCGCTACATTGAAGGCAGAACCATTCAACTAGATATGCGCAGACAACCCACCCAACCCCCTAGAGTTCTACGTGGTCAATTACCTCAAGGGAGAAATATTCGTTTCCCAGATGCTTGGGATAGACCAGGCGAGGATTGGTAGTTAGATTATTTGACTAGGAAAAAAATTCCTCCTGCTTACTTGGTACTCTTGTATTTCTATCGTTTTTTTTTGAAAAACAAATGTAGCTTCAATCGTTAAGCGCCCTAAATTACTCATGAAAAAGTAAAATAGTCGGTTTGTGACTAAGTTCTCACACAGAGTTAACAATGCCTTTAAGTTCCGGTTACCATTTTCTCTTATCCTAGTTTCAGGACAACAAAGGAAAAAACTATGAACAATCAAGTAATCACAAATGCACTTAAAGAGAACTTTAACATTAACAACATTCCAGGGTTTACTTCAGAGTCTATAAATTTAGCACTTATAAATAGAAATAGTGAATTGAAGTTGGAAAGTGAATTAGCTGATATTGAAAAAGAGCTTCAAGATATTTCAGTTATATTAAAGTTTAGAGGAGAAGCAAGTGGTGTCTATGCTATGCTTTTGGCCTCTCTGGAAAAAGCTGTTCTTGATATTCATGATCTTTTTGATACTATGGCCGGAACTGATGAGCTAGAAACGAGCCTAATACTCGAAAAAATAAAGGTAAAAATTAATCGTCTTCTTGAAAAATTGGATGCGCTTACTACCTTTGTTTATGCCATGGATGAGGTATGTCTCCCGCAACAAATATAACTCCCTCATGATTCATAAAACTTGAATCAGCTCGATTAAGATCAAGTGGGTCTCCATAAAAGTTAGAGTTTTGTCCTCCAGCTTCACTATGGATGACTGAGCTAGCGGCAAAATCCCAAATGCTGCCACCACCAAGCTCTTTTTTGGGATGTTTATAATATAGGGCAGGGGCGAGTTCAATGGTCGTGATGGCATTCATCACCGCCCCTCCCAGAGGAGAGTGCTCAATCCCTTCAAGCTCTTGCTCTTTCGCTAAATTTTCGAGCTTTTCAATTTCTTCATCATAGTTTTCTATTTTTAAAAAGCTTTGATCATAGAGGAGAGTAAGCTTATTGTTTTTATTCTCTACATTAAAAGCCTTATCATTTTTAAAAGCACCCTGACCTTTGATTGCATGATATAAACTATTCGTTCTGGGGTTATACACAACTCCAATAATAGGAGTACCATCTCTAGATACAAGAGCAATGGAAACACTATATCCATCTTCATCGCGACTAAAAGCCAGAGTTCCATCGAGAGGATCGATGCACCAGAAATAGTCTTTTATAAAACGTGAGCCATCATCATTTGACTCTTCTGCCAGAAGTCCTAAGTCAAACTTTTTAAGTGTGGGAGAAAGAATATCGAGGATAGCAGCTTGAGCTTGGAGGTCTATTTCCGTCACCACTTGGCTGGCGAGATTTGAGCCGCCTTCTTTTTTTTCTACCTCTAACTCAGAGCGATCAGCGTTCTGAATAATTCTACCTGCAGCCAGGGCCGCTTTTTTTGCCATCTCACAGAGATCAATTAAATTCTTATCATCTAATCTCATCTAAAACCTTAAGCATCTGAGCTTTAATATATTTATTGATCTTATAATGTTCTGGAGACCAACCGGCAAGAAAACGGTAGAAATCAAACCAGGCATAGGGGAAGAGTTCCCGCCAAGATTGAATGACATCCTCACTTGCACCATGACTCTTAAGCTCAGTAAAGTAAATGTCTAAAACGTTTTCTTCTTTATTGAAGAGTTGATCGTCATCATATACACTGGATAAAAAATAGGCGAGATCTTTCACGCCAGGGCCAGCTCCACAGTATTGGAAATCCACCGCACTCACTTGTTTATTATTAAAAAGAAAATTCGCCAGTTTAGCATCTCCATGCAAAATCGTTTGATATTTTGCCGAATGAAGTCTTTCATCCACAAGCTCAGCATATTTTTTGAGAGGCCCCTCATTCATAAGTTCAAATTCTTTGGGACGAGTGGCCAGGTGCCAATAACATCCGGTCTCCCACAAGTCTTTTGGCTTTTGATTTAAATAGGTGGAGTGAAAACGAGCCAGCCATTCTAGACATTGTTGTATTTCACTTTCAGTGATTGTTTTTTTAGGTTGAAAACCTAAGCTTTGAAGATCTTCTAAAATGAGAAAATGATTAGCTCCAACTTCATGAGCGATGTATTTTGGAGTGTGAGCAAGGTTTCTATGCTGAGTGTAATGGGCGTAAAAATTCATCTCTACCTTGTAGGATTTTTCTTTACGCTTATGAGCAAATTCGGAGTCATGACCTTTGGGATGTTGAACATGAGTAGGGTAGCTGATCTGCTTAATCACAAAATCACGGGTATCAGTTTTAACTCTTGCGAGTACTCCATAACCACTCCAAAGCTCTTGGATGATTTGACAGTTAATGACCTTAGATCCTAAGTTGAGTTGATCAATTATGGACGGGAGTTCACGTTCAAAGTTCATTGTCGTTGTTGTCTCTTCTTTTGAGTTTTAATATCAGAGATTTCAATAACTATGTCTGTCTTTGCTCTTTGGTTGCGAATCCATTTAAGGGAATAGTTCATCGACATAAATTCCCTAGGACTCATCTTCTTGAGTTTATAATTTTCACCACTTAAATCCTCAGAGTTTTTAATCAGCTTTTTGCTGGTAAATGCTGCGTATCTTCGATTTTTCAACATAATAAAATAAGAATAGACTCCCTTTCGAGGGCCATGAGAGCGAACCAGATAGTTTTTGTTGAGGACTGTGAGCTTTTGTAGCTCTTTTTCTAATTCAAGGTTCTCCCGGATGATCTCACTTTTAAGCAGCTGAGATTCTTTATAGGCATATTTTATTTTCTCATTTTTTCGTACCATTGAATTGAGCAGATTGAGAGCTTCTTTTCTAGAATGAGTATAATAAAGTGCAGGCTTTTTAGGATCTGTTTTTCCCACCCGAAGAAGAATCTTTCCCTCTTTATTTTTTACGGTATACAAGCAATAAGGATAAAAAGAGTGCTCCATCTTAGACTTTATAAGTCCTGCTTCAATCAGAGTAGAGCTAGGCTTGATTTCAATGATCAACCTTTGTGTAAGCCTCATTTTGTTTTTAGGACATATAAGCAATAATTCTTTGAGGGTCAGGTTGAGGTTTTCAGTTTTAATGACTTCAGAGGTTTTTCCATTCTTAAAAATAATCACACCAGGCAAGGTGGGTGTTTTCTTAATTAGTTTTTTATGTTCATTTAGATAACTCTCTACTTGATTGAGCTCTCCTCCAATAAGTCGCAAGTAATGATGCAATTTCGCGAGTGCATGTGCATCATCTAAGGCCCTATGGTGTGAATTGAGTTTTATTTGCAGTAGATCACAAAGATTTTGCAAAGAATAAGAGGGAAGCTCTGGGATCATTCTTTTCGTTAGATTAAGAGTACAAATCTTTTTCTGTACAAATTCATGATTGAGCAGCTCTAATTCTTTTTTTAAGAGCTCATAATCAAACTCTGCTTTATGAGCAACAATAATACAATCGGCTAGCTTATCAATAATTTTGGGTGCCACTTGATAGAATTCTGGTGCACCACTAAGCATTTCATTCGTTATTCCAGTGAGCTCAGTAATTTGCGGTGTCACTTCATCATTGGGATTGATGAGCGACTGAAAATAATCCAGATCAGCACCATTTTCATCTTTTATAATAAACGCTATTTCAATTATCTTTGCATCCGACCAGTTGGTATGGGTGGCTTCAATATCGAGATAAGCAAATCGTTTCATAGCTTTATTGTCCAGGTTATTAACATATATTGTCAAACCCCTATGCTAGACAGTATATTTACTTCGTATTAATCCGGCGTAACTCTATCCGCAGATATAAAATGACATAACCACTTCCCATCCGTCTTTTTAAATTCAAGGGTCATTTGAAATAGTTCTTTAAATGTCTCGTTAGAAATATCCCTACCAGTGATGGTGAGATCAAAAGCTGAGCGAGCAATATCATTATTGACTTGAATGCTCATAATGGATTTATCAAGTGTAATCGAGCTCATTGTTCTAGCTCCAAGAACAGCAGCTGCTTTGAGATTCTCAATATTAAAATTGGATTGTGATTTTTTCTCTTCTCCATATTCTAAATATTTGGTCGTTAAAACTGGAATAAAGTACTTACTGATGTTATTGAGTCTTCCTATGACTTCTAGGGGAGGAAGAGATTTATCAAACTCTAAACTCTCTTGAAGATTATTAATAGCCGCTTTAATCTCGCGTTTATCTGAGTCAAAAAAATAATTTCTCGCCACGATAATTCCGATAATGAGGGTAAAAAGAATAATGATTTTTTGGTTCATATCTTTATATTACAGGATGTTAGTAAACATTCAAACCATATGATTCTGTCTGATTTTCTAGCCCTTTCGCGATATTGATTCTACAATAGGTGTATGTCTGAAAATCTACCTGATATACACGCCGAGATTAACCATATCCTCAGAGATAATTTTGGCCATGAGGCTTTTCGTGGAGAACAAGAGCAGGTGATCCACTCAGTGGTGAGTGGTCATGATGCCTTGGTTCTCATGCCTACGGGAGCAGGGAAGTCTCTATGCTTTCAAGTGCCAGCGCTTTATTTTGATGGTGTCACTATTGTGATCTCACCTCTGATCGCACTTATGAAAGATCAAGTGGATGCTCTGAAGGCACGAGGTATTGAAGCGGGCTTTTTAAATTCAAGTTTATCTAAAGCGGAGCAAAGGGAAGTGGAAGAAGCTCTTTTTTTTGGCCACTATAAACTTCTGTATGTCTCTCCTGAGCGCTTGATGATGGATAGCTTTCAAGAAACTCTGGAAGAATGTCACATCTCACTTTTTGTGGTGGATGAAGCTCATTGTGTTTCCCAATGGGGGCACGACTTTCGACCTGAGTATATGCAACTAAGTATCCTGGCCGAAAAATTTCCTAATGTTCCACGCATGGCCCTCACCGCAACCGCAGGTGAAGCAACAAGAGTCGATATGCTAAAAGCACTGGCCCTTGAAAAGGCAAAGACGTTTGTTTCTCCTTTTGATCGGCCTAATATTGAGTATTTGGTACAAAAGAAAAAATCTAAAGCGGAGAACATGGAGCTTCTCGTTGAATTTATCTCAAGCGAATATAAAGGCGAGACGGGAATCGTTTATTGCCTCTCTCGTAAAAAAACGGAAGAGACCGCCAAGTATCTTAGGTCAAAAAAGTTTAAGGCCCATGCTTATCATGCAGGATTAACTCTGGAGAAAAGAGAAAAGATTCAAAATAAGTTTTTAAATGAGAGTGGTGTGATCATTGTGGCCACCATTGCCTTTGGGATGGGAATCGATAAAGCAGATGTGCGTTTTGTGGCCCATATGGATATGCCTAAATGTTTAGAGTCTTATTATCAAGAAACAGGCCGGGCGGGGAGAGATGGTCTGCCATCTAAAGCTTGGATGCTCTATGGCCGGCAAGAAGTGGTGATGATCAAACGAATGATGAATAAGGGGCGTATTGGAGTCAAACGCAAAAGAGTCAATGAACAAAAACTTGAAGCTATGATTGGTTTTTGTGAGACCACCAGTTGCAGACGTGAAGTGCTCCTCAATTATTTTAATGATCTATATAGTGGTCCCTGTCATAACTGTGATGTTTGCCATAAAAGTGATGAGAGTCAGATTGATGCCACCAGGGAAGCAAGACTTGCTCTTCAATGTGTTCATGAAACGAAAGAGAAATTTGGGGTGGAGTATCTCGTTAAAGTTCTTACTGGCTTTGCCACAGGTGAAGTGCAAAAAAATGAACATCATCTGATCAAAAGTTTTAACCAAGGAAG
>CEQY01084814.1_pt1 | contig 15411 bp, 15 predicted proteins | sample 361391 | NCBI WGS metagenome assembly CEQY01 (sample SAMEA2621075, study PRJEB7988) | marine metagenome | isolation source: saline water (ENVO:00002010), including | reverse complement strand
CATTGGTTTGTTGTAAAGCGTTATTGGCGACAGCATTTGTTTGTTGTAAAGCGTTATTGGCGACCGCATTAGCTTGTTGATTAACATTGTTAGCGATAGCATTAGTTTGTTGATTGACAATATCTGTTACAGAAGTAGCCCCTTCTTGCAATAAACAACTTGATAATTTTTCAGCAACCTCTTTCAATTTGGTTGGGTTTGCATATTCCATGAGGATTGGTGCTTTTGTTTTAAGAACGACTGCTGCTAAACCAAGGAATATTAGGAAATATATAAGCATAGAAGTAAATAGTCCCCAAGATTCATGTAATCCACATAAAATGGTAATTGATGTAAATATTTTCAAAACAACAGATACGAATAAGGCAGCGCCTATAACCATTGGGGCCGGCATAGCAAGTAACAAAGTTGGATTTACCATAATTAATACAAAAATTCCTATGAAAGTCCAATAAAAAAGTAAATCTGCGAAATATTCCATCCATTTGATTGCACTAAGAGTCCAGGTTGGGCAACCCATATTAATTAATGGTATGTTTTTTTCAAGATATAAAGACTATGCTAAGTATGATATGATATTTTGTTCAACATTATCTGGAAGACCTCTTAATTCTGGTGTAATATATACATTTTTAATATAGTTAATTTCTCGATTATAGAATTTTTGCTTTAGTTTTTCTCTTAAAATGGAATTTTTTTGTCTTTTACCATTTTGATATAATTTGATACCAAATTCTTTAAGAAATGGTACAGGATTTACTTGTTCTATGAATTCACAGCAAAGTTTAGCATTTATTTGAGTGTCAAGTTTAGAAGTAAGAGTATGTATAATTTCTTCTTTTGCGCCCCTTTTAACATTTGAATATTTATCAGGATTGTTATTTTTAAGCCATGTTAGTATTGAATGTATAATTTTAGGAGAAAGGCTATCACAAAAGTCTCCCAATATTGCTTTAACTTTACGTGTTTGAAGAAAGTATCTTTTTTTATGTTTTTGGATTCTTTTTTTCATTTCTCCTATTGCTCCAGATTCATTGTTATATCTATAAGTCCAATATATCCAATTTAATGGGCATGTATTCTTATTATATATATCATCTAATTCATTTAAAGAAGATTCAAGTTCTCTTATATAATCAATGTCATAATTGTTATCTTGGACTAGTGTAAATTTGTTATAACATTCCATAAAAGTGTTATGATATGTGGAAACGATGTCATTTACATCAACACTATTTTGTTGATTTACCAGAATATAATGTCTTACTATATTTGAATTTGGACGTAATATGTTATATACATATGGATAATAGGCATAAAGGTCTGGTTTTAAAGTAATATTTGTTGTATGACTATAAGCAACTGTATCTAATAATACACGTGAAAGTTCTCCATCACTTATATTAGCATTAACAACTGGGTCCATTATTTGTGATTGTATTTGAATTATACTTAATTTTACACAACAAAGTTAAACCAATTTAAGATCAATTATTTTTCTAAGTTTTGTTAATAAATCAGTGGAGGGCGAATGTTCTCCGCTTTCTATTTTTTGATATTCTTTGATTTTCATATGTAATTTTTGGGCAAGTTCGTGGGCAGTATATCCTGCTCTTGAGCGTGCAATGCATATTTTAGAATGAATAGGTGTTTCTTGTGATGAAATAGTAGTTGTATTTGTGTTTTTTTTAAATACAACTGGTTCCCAATCTTGTTCTTCTTCATAATGTGGGTCCCAATCTTTAGGCATATTATAATATATTATACAGAGAATGTTTAATACAGATTAGGATGAATAATTAGCAGCTGCGCTATTAGTAAGATACCAGTGATTGACCCCAAAAGCTTCGCACATTAAATGGAATACGAATCCTGTTAAAAACAAGGTAAATTCCATAACATAGTACTTATTGTAAGAGGCACATGATTTAGGTAATACAGGTTTAGGATAAAAATTACGAACAGCATAAGCAATAAGAGACCCTACAATAATAAGACCAATACCAACAAGTGTTGCTTCTATAAAAAGTTTAAGCAAATAATTCATTTATATGTAGATAAGATTTTAAAATGTATTGTATAATAAATGAGCGATAATAGCGCGAATAATATGAGTGATACAAGTTTTACAACTCCAACAAATCAAGGAATAGGCCAAGTGCCTATGACTCCATCACCCCCACCACGTTCTTTAGTTCCCCCACCTGCGCCAAAGAAACAAATACGTTTTAATGAGCAAATAAGAAGAATTATTGAAGCGGATAAGACAGTAGCACAAAGGATTCGTCTTGTACAAAGTATGGATATACCGGATGATATGAAGAAGGAGATTATTGAATTTCTTAAAGAAGAAGAGGGTTTGAAGAAGTTACAGCTAAAATTTGCGCCACCAGATGAACCTGGAAGAGGAAGAACACCATCACCTCACAGTTCAAATTCTGGTCATGGTCAATTAGGGGTTGTAAGAGGTGGCAAAGGTAAAAAAGTATTGGTAAAAAAGAAGGGTTCAAAGAAGAGTTTAAAGAAGAGTTTAAAGAAAAATTTAAAGAAGAAGGGTGGTTCAAAAAAGAAATTAACTCGCGGAAATAAGAAGCCATAAATAATAAATTGAGTTGTAATGGACTCAAATAATATTACAAATTCTGAGAAGAAGCGAAGAAGTGCTTCAATGGATGCGAATGAACTTGCGAAGAAGGATTTGTTAGTGATTGGTGATATAATAAGAGGTAAAAATAATATAGATTCTGAAGATGAAAAGATAAAGAGGTTATTTCCGGATTCTGAGAAAAGAGAGAAGGTAGCAGAACCGAATTCAATTAGAGAACAATTAATTGAACGAGGTATTGAAATGGGATTATCTCGTGAAAATATTTCAGATATGTTAGATAAAATGTTAGTTGATGTATATGATTAGACAATAATACCTCTCAATTCAAGCTCTTTTCTATTTTCTAATCTTTTAGTACGGTCATTATTAAAAGCATAATCTGGAGTTGGCATATTAACCGTTTGGCGGCAGCAAAATGGATTTTTAGAAGGACAGTTATGACAGATTGGTTTAGTATTTTCTTGTATTTGTCTATATCCTTTACGTTTAATTCCTAAAGGCATTTCACAGAAGCCATTTATACATTTTCCAAAATCGTTGGGATAATTCATATTTTTTTTATAAAAAGGGCATTCTTCATTTGTTACACATGGTTTATCCCATGTTAATCCTGCATCTTTACACCAATGTTCATATCGAATCGACATGTCTTCGAAACACATGTTACTATTTTCAAGGACCGTATTATATAATTTACTATAATTTGGGTCATCTTTGTTTTTATGAGCATTAAGAATGAATTGATACGCGGATTGATCATTTGGTGTTTGACTACCCCAAAAATCCCTTTTATATACTAATTTAGCATATTTTGCGGCATTCCCAATACAAGGTGATTTACCTGCTAATAAAACACAACTTGGGTCTTCATTACCATAATTAATGGATATGAGACCTTTTTCTATTAGCCATTCTTTAGTACCATTATGAAAGGGTATATATATAGAACCACCAATTGCTTTTGAACGAATAATACCTTCTTTTTGGAATACAATATTAGTAATTTGTTTAGCTGCTTCATTGGGAAAAGTTTTCTTTATGAATAAAGAATTTGAATATCCATATGATTTCAATTCTGTATTAAAATCACTATATCTATAATTTTTAAGAGAAATATGGGTGCTTTGAAGACCTTTGAAGTGATATTTAAAAGTGTCAACAAGTTTTGAGTCTAATTCCCAAGGAACAATATTAATATTCATTTCATATGATAATTTCATAACATACGAATTAGGATGATGCATTAGAATACCAATAACATCACATTCATAGTTAATTAATGCATTTGTAGCTTCTGTATCATTGGTATAATAGGTTATTTTTGGTTTTTTATCAGTAAACATGAATGAAAAAAGATTATCGAATAGCTCTTGCACATATCCTCCTTTTTTTATATATATATGTGAGTTAATCAGTTCGCTAAATGAAGTGATTTTGTCTGGATTATCGGCTAATTGAATTACGGAGAATGATAAATCAGCAATATTAGACATGAAATTGTAGGGAAAGTTTGAATTATCCCATTCCCCGGTATTTTTGTTCTTAATTTCGTCTAATATGGTAGCTTCTGGAAAGAGTGCAAGGTCTGCTTTTAATCGCATATTAGGATTTGTAGTTATAGAATAAGGAATATTGTTTCCTATGATTTGTTTAAAAAATTTAACATCCATATTTTTTTCAGATTCAGATACGTAACATACTAAAGGATTTTGTTCAAAATATGAAAGTGTATGATTAACAACCAAATAAGGTTGAGTAGGATTAAGGTATGATTCTGTAGTATTATATGAGAAATATAGAAAAATAATTATAGCAATGATTATAGATGTTAGGAGTAATATGTTCATGATATTCTAATAGATTTAAATTACAGATTTTAACGATAGTTAAAATTCAATGATTTCAATAAATATTTGTGTTATTGTAATGACAACAATGCACTATTTATATCCGGAGGGCATAAGTTTATACAAAAATAAAAAATTGACTGGCAAAAGTACATATGCTTTTGCAATATGTGGAGGAGAAATAAAATTATCCGAAGAATCAGTTAAAAGAGTAGAGGGATTGAATTGGGGTAATAATGCAATGGACTTTATAAGTAATGATTCAAATAGCAGTCTAAATCTAAAATTTGAAGATATACAATATAATTCTGCAATAAGTGATGCGTATTATAATAGTCCTGAAAAGATTGTTAGGGTTGCAAAGGGTGCAATATTACAATCATTGATTTATAATGCGTATAATGTCAAAACGAATTATGATTTTTTTAATGAACCAGAGCTAATTGTTAAGAACGGATACATTAGAGATTTAAAGATGGATATTCTGAATGATTTACAAAAAATAATTATAGAGAGAACAATAGAAGTTATAACAAAGAATAATAGGATAAATGAAGCAAAATTACTAAATTCTGATAATAAGGGTAAATTGAGTTCAGATGATGTTATATGGTTTAGTTACGAGTACGATATCAGTAGTTATACAAATAGTAAGAATAGTAGTATAGTATTTTTAATTGGATGGACTATAAAAAATGTGAATGATTTTTGCTATGTGGAAGGCAATGTATATAAAGAGGGTATATATGATATAAAAATATTCAAATTCGAGGATTATACAAAATGTTTAGGAGAATGTAAAACACTAAATAATGGGACTTTTACTTTCAAAATGATGAAGAAAGATAAAGAATGTAGTAAATATATTACCTCTTTGTCATCAATTGGAAATTTTCAAAGTTGTATGATAAATAATTCAGAAGAAGTCGCAGAACTAAGTCCAATAAACACTATAATTGTGGAATGTTTTAACAAGAACAGAAATATTAGTTATGAGGATACAAATAACAGAATAATGAGCAATATTTCTCAAATAGATGGGATAAATAGTTATTTAGAAGTGTTGATACTCTATATAAGTTCATATGTTGGGAATACTAAAGAAATAGCAAGTGTTTTAGGAAAGTTTATATATGGTTATGGAGAAAGAATAGATGTATTGGATAAAACTTTTTCGGAAAGATACTTAAGAAATATAGAAGATTTATACGGAGTCATTTCAAATAGCGAAGCTATAATAGAAAATCTATGGTTATCTCTGAAAAAAGTAGAATCTGGAGAAAACGTGTTAAAATCGATGGAATTAATACAAAAGGTACACCAAGTACCTATAACAAGAACATCAATGTATACTTTTAAATATACAGTAGATTTAGACCAAAAAAGTCGAGGTACAACCATAAAATCTCCAATAGATTTTATGATATATTCAGAAGATAATAGTTTAGAATTTTATCCTAATGATTTTTCAGTTGATTGGCAAGGAAGTAAATCGCTTTCAAAAGGTGCGAAAACGATAAAATTTAAGATTGATTCTACTAAAAAAATTCGTATTGTTCCAAATAGCAAAAGGGCTAAAATGTATGTTTGGTTAAAAGATAAACAACATACAATGGAAACGTTATTAAAGGGATTATTTGGAGAACTATTATTATCTACAAGTATAGTTCCTGCGGAAAGAACAGTAGATGATTCAGGTATAAACGGAAATGAACCATACAAAGGTTACATAACAACTAAATCTTTAATGAGAAGTATAACTCAGAGTCCAAATTCTTATTTTGTTAATGAAACTACGAATATAGTATCTGATTTAACAAAGTATTATCGTATGCTTTGGGATGAAGATGAAGAAGCTTATTCAAATCTTTTAAATAATGAGGGAAAGAAAGGAATATTTAGAAGAGGGGACGTATTAGAAATTCCAGTTGATATTCTTATGAGATACAATATGTGTAGCACATTGGGTAAAAATTGTAAATCTAGAAAGATTGATGGTAGTTTTTCTTTTATGCTTAATTTCAAAGTATGTTAAAAATGATTGTGAGTTAATAATAGATTATAAGTTAACAATTAGAGAATGAATATTGTGCTTCCAAGTGAAATCATAAATATAATATTTGAGTTTAATCCAGAACATAGGCCATTACTTGGTGAATGTTTAAAAAGAGTTGAAAATTATAAGTTATTGAAAGAAATTCCATTGGAAGGGTCTTTAAGTAGATATAGGTATTTACTTAATAAATTTGATGATAAAGTTCTACACAGTGGTGAGAAAATGGATATGGAAGCACTTGTTCGAAAACATATAAACGATCCAAATGTTTTCATAAAAAATTACAACAAATGTAAGTGTTGTAAGAGACATCAAAGAGAGAGACCTAGAAGTTTGTATGATAAATCATTTGTATCTGAACCAAATCCATCAAGAGAACCCAGTTATATTGCGACTTGTAATTGTCCATGTCGGCATAATTCGCGATTTATATATAGAACATTCAATAATTTGATTGATATTAGAACACCATTTTCAACAGAATGGGCGGAATATATGCATAATATATAAAAATGATGTATCAATAAGATATAGTAATATATTCTGAGTAAAATGATGGAAAACGATGATGAATTTGGCATTGGACATTTTCATGACGATGATGTAGCACAATATAATCATGATGTATATCATGGATATGCAACATGGTACCCCACACAATCTCCATCATATTCACTAATGTATAATCATTCTGACTATATATCAAATGGATATGAACAAGTATATTTTGTGAAACAAATTTGGTTTATTGTAGCATATTTCCTGATTAATCGATATTAAAATCAACAATATTGTCTAAATTTGAATGACGTTTTTTTGATTGTTTGATATCATCTTTTTTGGGTTTATTTTCAAAAATCATATTATCATACATATTTTCATCAATTGATACTCTAACTGTTCCTGTGCCACAAGGTGGAGCTTGACCAACAATGATATTTGAAGCTAAACCATTAATATTTTCAACTTCTCCATTTACACCTGCAGTTAAAAATTCCTTAGTTATTCTTTCAAAAGAAGCTTTTGTTAAAGGTCCATTTTCATATCCATCCATACCAAGCATATTTACTGACAAAAGTTTACCAGTTCCTACCATTCTATCAACAAGTAAAGATATGTGTCTTTTATCAAGACGAGAAACATCCTGTAAAACGATTGATAGTTCTTCAATTAATAATGAACGAGCCGCTTCAATACCTAAAGTTTCATACATATCAATAACATTATTTGAGTATGTAAGGGTAGTATCAACTGACGGATTGGTAAAAACATCTTGGAGCTGGGAACCAGTTCCAATGAGCATATATGATGTTTGTTCATGAACATTACCAATATATGGGTCTCTTCTATAAGAGGTGATTTGTTTATAAGATGTATCTGTAATTCCATCTATACCACTTATAATAAGTGGTTCAATACCATATTCTACAATATCACTAATAAGCGATATTTCAAAATCCTTGGTTTCTTCACCTTTTGGAGATGAAAAGATTTTAGTGTTATTATTTGCCATTGTAACAGTATATACATCGATTCTAAAAAATATAGAGCTGGTTTCCACATCAATTATAGGATTATTTACCCATTCTTGTTCATCTAAAGTTTTCCATACATTTGGTAATGATATTTTAGTATCATCAATAAAGAAACGCAATATCCATTGATACATAATAGAATCATCAACCCCGAGTTGTTCTTCAAGATTATGATATTTTGTTAATACTGGATTATTGCTTAAAGAATTATCAAAATAGAATGTATAAGATTTCAAAACATCTTTAAATCGAATACATTGAATTTCTTTCATAATTTTTAGAACGTCACTTTTGATAATTGAATGTGGTTTATTCAGATATATATATGTGTTTGCAAGTTTTCTTGCAGATGGTTCTAGATACATAAGTTCTTTTAATCTAGGGACTCCTTGACTTCTTCCTGCTCCAGCAAAATGAAAACTATTAAGAGTTAGCTGGGTACAAGGTTCTCCAATAGATTGTGCGGCAATAACACCCACTGGTTCACCGGGTTCTATTCTGGAATATTTGTAACTTTTTTCAATATTCTTAACAAATTCTTTGAATGCTTCTCTTGTGAAAAAATATTCGCAAATTAGTTTTTTAGGACTTGCATGAGTATATATCAATAATTTGAATAGAGAACCACCCGAATAATATTTGTGTAAAGAACATCTTTCAAATAAATCAGAATAAGTTTTGAGTATTGTAGTAGGTTCTAAATCGGTTTTGTTTGTTTTTGTTAAAGAGAATTTATTAACGAAATACTGTATTTTTCTATGTATATTTACTGAATGATTACAAATTGTAACAATATTTTCCTGAGAATAGATTTGATTGACACATGAAATATCAACAAATTTATTTCTTAGTTCAATGAATTCGTTGTAAAATTCTTCAAATAGTGACTTATTTTGTGGGAATTGTTCTAATATTTTGGAATTAATACACGATGTCAAATGTTCTTCGTTTTTTGTAAGAGAATGTTCTAATTCTAAATCATTTAAAGGTCTAAAAAGAGAAATCATATCTTGTTCTTCTATACTTTCTCCAGATGCTCCGTCTTCACCAAATAAGAATTGTACAATATTGTTTTGAGCATCATTAACGGTATTACTCCATTTAACAACCATATCTTCTAATGTTTTAACCATTTGTCTTTGAATATATCCTGTTTGACCTGTTTGAAGAGCTTGTTCAATTAAGCCTTCTCTTCCCCCACCAGAATGAAAAAAGAATTCAAATGGATGTAATCCTTTTGATAATGAGCTTCTTATAAATCCTCTTGTGCGAACATCTTCACTATATTTCTGGAAATGAGGTAATGTTCTATGTGTATAACCAGTATTTGTTCTCTTACCATTAACAATTTGTTGTCCAAGAAAACCTTTCATTTGTGTAATATTTTTCTTTTTTCCTTTAGAACCAGATTCAATCATTAATTTAAAACGACTTTGTTCATCTTTAGATAAGAGATTTTCACTTTTAGATGTAGCTTTAGCTATTTCTTTGTTGACAAAATCTTCAAATGCAATCTTATCACAAGGTATAGTTGATTTGTGAATATCTTCAATTCTTTTAGAAATGTTATTTATCATTTGTTCTACGGCCATATCAACCTTGCTATGTACATCTGTTCCTCTTTTCAAATCTTTAGGACCAATGCTAAACATATTGTGTAAGAAGTACTCATTCAATAATTTTTGTAACATTCCAGTCATTTCAAAACATTTATCATTTCCTAATTCATGATAAGAATTTAAAACAAGCTTAACCAGATCCTTTTTATTAAGTGTTTTTTTTATAGAACTGCTATAATCGGGAGTATAAAAGTCAAAAATTTCTTTACCACTATAACTATTCTTGCTAATTTGTCCATAATAATAAGGAGCACCTCTTGCAAGAACATTCATTAATTCCCTATTTGTAAATGGAGATTGATTTTGACTCATTATATGAGCCGACAATACATTGTCTTGTACAAATGCAAAAGCGGGTTGATTTGATGCACCACTCATACATTGATTTTTAAGTCCAGCCAATTCAATTGTTTCAGAAAGAGTTACAATATTTTGTGGACAATGTAAATTCATTTCATCTCCATCAAAATCTGCGTTATAAGGTTCTGTAACATTAACATTAAGCTTAAAGCTATAACCTTCCATAATTCTGACTTTGTGCCCCATAATACTTTTTTTATGAAGGGTTGGTTGCCTATTCATTAATACATAATCCCCGTTCATGATATGTCTCATAACGATATCACCAGATTGAATAATAAGTCCCTTTCGTGGTTTTATAACTTTTTTACTATTTTTTCGAATTAAACCAACAGAACCAGGGAAAATATTTGGACCATTTTCAAGACATTTTTCAAGAAATCCACGATTTTCATCTGTAACTCTTTCTGGAAAAGTTATTTTTTTAGCAATCGATTCTGGTATACCGATTTCGTTTAATTCAATCATTGGATCGGGTGTTATAACACTTCTACCAGACATTTCAACTCTTCTCGATAAAAGATTACCACGTATCCTGCCCATTTTGGGTACTTTACCGCGTAATCTTTGTCCGAATGTTTGATGTGGCATAGCACTACCTCGCGGCATGGATGGAAATCCGCCTCCGGGTTCATTATCTATTAATGTTGCAATATCATGTGCAAGATATTCTCTAAATCTTTCTCGCTGTGTATGTTGTTCTTTTCCCAAATATCCTTTACAACTTAAGTTCGATTTCATAACTTCTTCATAACGAAGAGTAATATGATCTCTTGTCATATTTCCATTGCCTTGTTTTACAGAAGGTCTAACAAGAGGGGGACATACCGGAATGGTATGTAATATTAAGGAAGATGGATGTGAATATTTTGGATGAAATCCCATAATTTCACAATTTTTATCAGTTATTTTTTGAAATAATCTATATACATATTCCGGAAACATGCTTTTATTTTCTATATCATCTATTGCGTTGTACATTGCATCTATAGTATCAACCCCTCTTAAATTCGTAGTATATTTTTTGGGTTGTTTACAAGCACATACGGGACATATTCTATTATCACATTGATTTTTTTTTAATGTTAATAGTCTATGTTTTTTAGGAATACTCAGAATTTTTTGCTCTGAAGGATAATTTAATTTACTAAAAGAGACTAATTCATCGTTTGAGAATGATTTGGTACTATCAAATGGTGGATTAATTAGACTTCCGCATTCAATACATATGACTGATAAAACTTGTTGAATAGTATTCATATGAAAATGGTGATATACTGGTAAAACTAATTCAATTCTACCAAAATAACCAGGAGTAATATCGTATTCTAAATTATCAGTTTCACATCTTTCATCTTTTTCTGATGGACTCATTCTTGAATCGAATAAACCCTCTTTTATTGGTGTTCCATCCGCTTTAAAACTTTGATATTTTGTTATTTCTGTTACAGATTCATTTCTAATTTCTTCTGGACTAAGTAATCCAAACTGTAAAGATGTTATTCTTGATATCTTTTTATCAACCATAACATACCATCTTATATTTTTTGCTTAAATTCTACTTATGAAAAAATGATTAAGTTACTCTAAGATACATTAACATCCCAATAATGTCAATCATTCATGAACCAATACATGGTGATATTAAACTATCTGAAATCGCATTGAAAATTATAGATCATCCATATTTTGATAGAACACATTATATATATCAAACTGGAATTGCATACAGAATTTATCCGAGTGCTACTCATAGTAGAAAGGTTCATATGATTGGTACTTATGCAATCACTTCGAAACTTTTAGAACATTTGAATGTAGATTCCAATGTAAAAGAACTAATATGTATTGGAGCATTATGTCATGATATTGGTCATGGTCCTGGGAGCCATGGTTTTGATAAGCATGTTATTCAAAAGTTGATATCAGATGGAAAAATACAAAAAAATAATTCATGGATATTACATGAACAGCGTTCTGTGGATATGTTTCGAGAAATGGCTCAAGATTTAGACTTACAAGAAGATGAAATCGATTTTATATGTAAAGTGATTGATCCTCCAATTGGAGAAAAAAGATGGGAGTTTAATATTGTAAACAATACACAACATGGAATAGATACTGATAAGTTAGATTATATTGCAAGAGATGGTTATGTTCTTGGTTTAAGATTAAGCATTGATTTTGATCAAATCATTAAAAATAGTCGTATTGTTGATGGACAATGGGCATTTTCGAAATCTATTCAAGATGAATTACTAAATGTAATATTTGTTCGTTACCGCTTACATAGAATATTAAACCAGTCGCGTATAGTGAAATTCGACTTGTCGTATAGAAATATCATTACAAATACACCCAAAATGTATTCAGATATAGCTCAAATATTGAATAATCACGATATTAAGGGATTTACCAAATATACAGACCACTATGTTCTTCAAAATGGCAAAAAGAATTTGGTAAAAAAATTCAATCAAAGAGATGCATACAGAATTGTTGACAAAAAAAGCGATAATTCTGATGATGAAGATGTTGTTACGTTGAACATAAAGATTTGTAATGTTGATTCAAATCCAATGGCCAATATACCGTTTTATGACCCTAAAACGTTAGAGTTGTGTGATATAACAAAAACATCTATTGATAAGGCGTTACCATGTAATGAGGTTATGTCTTATATTTATAAATACGATTCAAATGAGTTATAGAAGAAAGCTCTTTATTGTATTCTTCAATTCTTTTTTGTGCAGACTCCAATGTATCATATATCCACAAAGGAATGTATTGTAACAAATCTCCAGTTACATGAGTATAGTTTGTAACAATTTGACTACGGTTTATTTCATCATCAAAATATAATGATAAATTACTTTTATTGCGGATATGATAAAAGCAACCATCTACAATTTTTTTTTGTAATGCGATCTTTCTCTTTACATGCTTAGGACATGTTGTTATGATATGTCTGTATGTTTTATTTACACTTGATAAGTCTAAAGCATCAATATACGATAGTTGTGATGTTATAACTATGATTACATCATTTCTTAGAGAATTCATATTTCTAATTGATTAATTCGATTAAGGAATGTAATCATTTTTTTGGATAATAAAAATTAGTTATCAAAAAAAAGTATTAGTAACTATAATGGATAATTACCCGAATAATAATACGAAAACGTCTTATAATATGATAGATAAGAGGTCATTATCGAGAAAAATGCCTGATAAAGGTATAGCACCATTCGCAAGTATATATGCCGATGTTAATTCCAAAAAACCAGAGAATTATTGGAATTATAATGAATTTAGACCATCGTTCGGAAAAATAGATAAATATGAGGTAACGAAAAAAATTGGCCGTGGACGCTATTCTGAGGTTTTTAATGGGAATATTATTGGAAATACAAATATATCAACATCCAAGAATAAATGTGTTATAAAAATGTTGAAACCTATAAGAAATCAGCAAAAAAAGTTAAGAAGAGAGATTCTAATTTTACAGAACCTGTCCAAACAGAAAAATATTATTAAATTACTGGATATTGTTAGAGATGAAGACAGTTCAATCACATGTCTTGTGTTTGAACATATTAATAATACTAATTGTAAAGAACTATATCCCACCTTGTCAGAATCAGATACCAGATATTATGTCGATCAAATATTTGTAGGTATTGAATCTTGTCATTCATGTGGTATAATGCATAGAGACTTAAAACCAGATAATATAGTTATTGATCACAAGAAAAAAGAGCTTAGAATAATTGATTGGGGTTTAGGAGAGTTTTATCATCCTGGTCAAGAATATAGTTGTAGAGTAGCTACTCGTTATTATAAATCACCCGAAATCATGATTGATATGGATAATACAAGACATTATGATTATGCACTGGATATATGGAGTGCAGGATGTATTGCTGCGCAAATGATGTATCGCATAAATCCATTTTTTCGGGGAGCTGATAATCATGAACAATTCGTAGAAATTACAAAAGTATTAGGAACAGATGAATTATTAGAGTGGATTGATGAAAGCAATTTCAAACTTGATGAATATTATAAACCTCGAGTCATTGAGAAACACAGACCTAGAAAAGATTTAAAAGAATTTATAAATGAAAACAATAGTCATTTGGTAAGCAAAGATGGAATTAATTTTTTAGAAAAAATTTTCGTGTTTAACCCTCAAAAAAGAATGACCGCACGAGAAGCAATGTGCCATAAATGGTTGAATCCCCTTCCAAATAAAGATTTGAAAAAAAGAGGTATAGACCCTGAAAACCCGAATACACCTATTTAAACTTAAAATTCTTATACAACTATAATGCAGCTGCTTATCAATTTTTTGGGTAAATCTGAAGTATATGATGTTGACGAAGCTCTAACAATTCCTCAACTTAAAAATTTAATAGAAGACAATGAGTATATACATAGTGAATTACAGTATTTAGTGTGTAATAACAAAATTCTTGTGAATGGTACTCTTGAAGATAATCAAGTAGAAGATACCAATAATATATACGTAAATTTACGTATATTGGGTGGAGCTTGTAGATATAAAAAGGCAAGTTCGAGATTACGGTGGAAAACTAAGCTAAAAAGGATGAGAAGATTGAAAAGAGCCCGTAGAAGAAATAGACTAAGAAGTAGATGAATATTTAAATGTAACAAAACAAGATTACTTATATAGTAATAGAAATGGTATTTTACAAAGCAATAAGCATCATATTTTTGTTATTTTCCAATAATTATTCTTTGAAAATACCTGAAAGAATCCACTATTCGTTTGTAAAACATCCTGAATCGACTATGTTTTCTATATTTCCAAATATGTATAAATACTTAGATTCTAAAAGCAAAAAAATAGATTACAATCACAATGAAATGATGAACACATATAAGTCAATATATAAGGATGCGTGTGTTTATCTATTAAACAAGAAGAACAATTCTGTATATTTAGGTTGGGTTCCATTTCATAATGAAACAATATTGGAAAAATATTACAAGAACATTACTAAAAAGATGGATTTTGAAACAAATATCAAGAATGTGCCACTATATTATTTGATTTGTGAATCAAACTCGTTTAATAATACATTGGAAATTAAGAAGATTTTGTGTAATCCAACAATTGAAGTAAATATCGATTTACAATTGCTTAAATCCCATTTGTTAAATTTCACCAAAGAATATAATACGACTTTAGAACTATCACCACTAAAAAATTATGATAGTGGTAGATGGTATTTTGTTTTTAACTACTGATTTTTCTGGGAAAAATGATTAATTTTTTGTAATATATTACATAAAAAGCATATAAACGTAATTTGAGTGTAATATATTACAGAACAATGACTACATTAGCAAGAGAGAAAAA
>CEQY01201771.1_pt1 | contig 15427 bp, 18 predicted proteins | sample 361391 | NCBI WGS metagenome assembly CEQY01 (sample SAMEA2621075, study PRJEB7988) | marine metagenome | isolation source: saline water (ENVO:00002010), including | reverse complement strand
ATTGGGAAACCTGTTTGCCCTTGGCTCCATGCTTTGAAATACTCTGAATTAAAATCATTCTCTCGCATTCCATTAAAGCCTGGATTAACGTTTTCAAACTCGATTTCTGGTTCAGACTCAAGTTTTTGAATAAAATGACAATGCCACCAAATTCGACTTTCAAAAGCTTTGAGGCTTCGTTTCCAGTGGAAATCATCTAAAGATCCCGCTTTTCTTATGGCCTGATTAATCTCACTCAAGGAGAGACATCCAAAACTTATATAAGGACTAAGCCTGCTACAACTATCAGCAGCCGTGAGAGGACTGGAAAGGTCTCTATAATAAAACCTACCTCGTCTTTCTAAAAAAGAATTAAGTGTTTTTACAGCAGCTTTTCTCCCCCCAAATTGAATACTCTCATTTTTCCTCTCACCTAAAGCTTCAATATCAAAAAAAGACTTCTCAAGATCAATTTGCCTTTTTTGTTTTTTAGGTTCCGGATACAATTCTCTTGCAATAATTTCGTCTCGTCTTTTATTCCAAGTATCGCGATTTTTTAATTTTCGTACCACTGCAAACTGTTTGTATTCAATCCAAGGGATTTCTTGATCCTCTAAAAATGCCTTTACTTTGAGGTCTCTTTTAAAACTCCAATAAAGCCCTGTTTGTTGATGAGAATATACTTTTTTTATATTGTGGTTATGGATCACCTGAGCGAGAACATCTTTAGCCTCCCCTTGAAGCACAAGCAGGGGGATGTTTTTTTGCTTAAGATAGCTTTTTAAATCTAAGAGACATTCTCGAAGAAAAATCTTGTGAAATAGACCCGTATGAATATCATCCAACCATAGAGGCTCAATAATATAAAGAGCGATACAAGGTTCATGAGAAGCTTCCCATAATGGCCGATGGTCAAAAATTCTCAGATCATTTTTAAACCAAACTAAATTCAAGCTACAGCCTTTTTTTAACAACCTTTCGAAAACTTTTCATCACCCATAAGTGAACTAAGGCTTGCGTATATTTATAGATAAACCAAGGAAGTTTGGGCTTGAACTCGTGAATAGCAGCAATAGTGACTCTATTGTCGATGCTATCTCTAAATTCCAGTCTTCCTCTTCCCTCTCCATAAGCTAGAAGACAGTTTTGCAAGTAAAAAAGTTGTCTGTCAGGGCTTGATCTCTCTGGACTATATTCAAGACTCAACATAGGAGTTTTAAGACCTAGTAATTTAAAATCCACTCTATTTTCAATTTTTATTACTTTGATCAGCGGATTCAAGAAGTGAGGAAGCCATTCAAAGTAAAAATTTGCCACCGCTGTTGCATTACTAAGTTTAGGAGTCTCTAATCGTTGTATTGATCGCACTTCATTTTCGGGAAGAGAAATATTCTTACTAAATGCTTTAGCTTTTGAAACTTCCTGCGAGAGGGCATGATCTAGCATCTGTTCAAAATTTTTGAGTTCTATATGAGAAATTTTTTGAGCAGCTCTAGGTATCATCTGTGATTTCAAACTCTCAACGAGAGGATAAACAAGATTTTTGGGGGCTCCTGTAATTAACGTCACCCATAACTTAGATAGGCCTGGAGAGAAAAAAGGTACCGGAAACATAATCCGCATCAAGTTTAACTTTTTCGCTAATCGTTGCATCATCTCTTTATAACTTAGGGTATCAGCGCCCCCAATATCATAAACATGAGTTTCATTTTCAGTTCGATCTAAACTCCAAGCTATTATCTGACAAACATCTCGTAGGTCTATAGGACTCGATAAAGTTGCAGTCCAACTTGGGCAAAACATGATGGGTAACTTTCTCACCAAATTACGCATAATTTGAAATGAACTTCCTTCCCTACCGATGATTAAACCAGCACGTAGTGAAATGACTGGGACTCCACTGGAAGCGAGAGTCCTTTCTACTTCCAACCGACTCTCTAGGTGAGGACTTAGGCTTTCCCCTTCGGGAATAATTCCCCCCAGGTAAATTATTTTTTTTATACCAGTTTTAGCCGCTGCTCGCGCAAAATTATCGGCCAAGACTAGGTCATAATCTTGAAAATCACCTTGGACCAGTTTTGCAGATGGAAGCATAGAATGGACTAGATAGATGGCATAGTCCTGCCCTTCAAGAGCAAGCTCACAGTCGAGCATTGAAAACAGATCACCTTTGACCCATCGGCAATGAGAGTTAGAGCTTCTCCCTGAGCGACTAATGCCAGTTAATGCGTAATTATCACCTAGTGTCTCAAGCAGAGCTTTTCCAACAAACCCCGAAGCTCCAGCGATAACGACTTTAGTCTTTTGATTATTTGAGGAGCTTATCAATAGCTCCTGTTAAGTTTTGGCTCAAAGGCTCTGTGCTAGAAGGAAAACGATTGACTACTCTCCCTGTTTTATCAACAAGAAATTTTTCAAAATTCCACCCAACTTCTTTACCCTCGCCAATAAGAAATTTATATATTGGATGTTTATTATCACCTACAACTTTTATTTTTTCGGTGAGAGGAAAACTGACTCCATAATTGAGGCGACAAAACTCAGCCACTTTTTCATTTCCTTCAGGTGTTTGCCCTCCAAAGTCATTTGAAGGCAAACCTATTATAGTAATTTTTCCTGCATATTTTTTGGATAGTTTTTCCAGATCATCTAGCTGAGGAGTATAACCACATTTGGTCGCAATATTCACTAAAAGCGCTGGCTTTCCTTGCATCTGACTCAAAGGCAATTTCTCTCCTTTGGCCGACTTTATCTCCAGATCATAAAAAGAACCTCCAAAGGCATTAAAGCTAAAAGCTAATAAAAAGCTCATCAAAAAGCGCATATTTTCCCCTTTTTTAACCTTATATTGCCAACTTAAAGCACGAGCAGCAAGTAGACAAAAATTCTATTTAACCTTAAGAAAACCTTCGTGATTCCGAAAAGTTACACATGAAAGCGATACTAATCATTTTAACTTTACCTTTTATGACTCTAACTATGGCGCAAACTGAATGTAATCCGGCAGATCATTTGACGGCTAAAAACTTTAATGGAGTGAGTGTTCAAACCTATGTTTATAATGGTGAGTGCAATTTCTTTATCAGTCTGAGGACAGAAGCAGGTGAAGAGAAGTATTTTGTTTCAGATCAAGGCAAGCTGACTAGTTTCGTTTCTTCCGCGCGGACATTTCCTACTTCTACCAATAGTCGCTCAACAGGTTCTCGTCAGTATTATTTAAGACCAATTGTTAGACCAAATATCAGCTTTGAAAATGATGCTAGCAACAATACGCTCACAGTTAATCTGGCCAATGGAGAACGTCTTATCGTTGATACGGCTTCACATAAAATACAAGAAATTACAGGTGCCAATTGGAGAGCTAATCCACATGGTTTTAGACAATTCAGAAGAAATGGAGAAATCATTGGGGAATATGTTCACGATGAAGCAGGCTGTATTAATTGCTCAGCCGTCGACTCTAGACTAAGAGGAGCTGAAGAAACTTATGCTCCTGGGGGGATTCTCATTGATAGTCTTGAAAACGGGGTCCTTTCTTCAAGTCGATTTAGAAGAGGAGAAGACCCAAGAGGGCTTCTGAATGAGTATACCGTCTTTAAAGATCGTCAAGGACGAGAATGCTCTATAAGAAACCGCTATTTATATGATTATGAATATGCTGGAAGCCAGGTCGATGGTATGGTTTTTAAATTTGATAATGAAATAGATCGCGTCCCCACTCGAAACGGTGCTCTCAATGAGACCTTAGCTGAGTTCTTGTCAAGAGTGTGTGCAAATGAGGGAATACCTAATTTTGATGTTAGCCACTTAAGACCAGATGGGTGTCCTCATTGCGGTACCTCGGCAGATCATCAACCTTCAGAAGAATTCACTGATGTTTTTTCAGACCTTCTAGATTCTTTGTAGGCTTTTGACTTTTAAAAACGAAAAACCACAAGAACAGAATCGAAGTTATAAGACCAAGACCAATTGAGAGGTAGGGTTGGATAAAAATTTCAATTTCCTGGTACGAACCTTTTGGCGTTGGCGTTATAAGTTGGCTCATAAAGTAGGTATATCGATAACCAAGACTTGAAATAATTAAGGGCATCAGACATAGAAATACTCTAAAAATTACCTGGATATAGGGTGAACTTTCATTCAACTCTCTTATTTTAATAAGCCTTGACGTCCAAATACCGATCCCTCCAAATAAGACTAAATATGTCAGACCTGAGCTCAGAAGCCATTTGAAAGAAGCGAGAATATAATAAGCAATTTCTTTACCCATAAAGTGTCGAAAAAATAGGCAGTTAGGCATTTTCTTTCAAAGCCATTGCCTGAAGCCCACCTTAGCCTTTATTATAGTGATATGAGATCCATTGTCGCAACAATTTGCATATTTACCACATTGTCAGCCCTGGCCATGCGACCAGAGGCGAGAAGACGATTGGAAAGAATGAGAGAAAATGCGCGAGCGAGAAGTTTTTGGCCAAAGATTTTAGAAAATGACGCTGGTGAAGAAATTGCCACCACAGCTCAATGGGAAGCTCGAAGAAATGAAATAAAAAATCATCTCCAAGATAAAATTTTTGGTTATTTTCCAAAAGATCTTGCGGTAGAGTTTAAATCTGTTTTAGAAACAAATCTTAGCTCAATTGAGGCAACCTATCGCCATGTAGAAATCAGTTTTCCCTCTCTCAATACTGATCGCAAGATACATCTAGGATTATTCTATCCCAAGAATATTGGAGACAGAAAGCTCCCCGTTTTTCTTAGTGTAAATAAATGTGGAAATCACACAATCGTCAAAGATGAAATCATTCCACAAAATAAAGGGCTTCCTCATCATGCAGTCTATTGTGAAGGAAAAACTCGAGGAAGTCTTCAGGACTCCTACCCTGTAGATCAAATTTTAGAAGCAGGTTATATTTTTGCAACCTTCGACAAATCCGACATGGATGCCGATAATGCAAGCCTCTTAGATGATGGAATAAAGTCCTTAATCCAAACCCATTCAGACCCCAATCGCTCATGGGGAACTATCGCTGCTTGGGCGTTTGGCCTGACTAAAGCCGTAGATTGGCTTCATCAAGACAGTCATGTTGATACGAATAAAATTGCAGTCACGGGACATTCCAGAAGAGGAAAAGCTGCTCTTCTAGCTGCTGCTATGGATGAGAGAATCGATATGGCGATACCCCATCAAAGTGGACTAGGAGGAACTGCTAGATATAGAAGGGCCTATCTCAGAGAGAGTGCAAAAATGATGACCCATGGTCATTTTGTCTATCAATGGATGAACGAGCCACATAGTCTACAACATTTCTTTTCAAAAGAGTTTGCAAACTGGTCTGAAAGAATTGGAAGACTCCCTATTGACGCTCATCATGTTATCGGCCTCATAGCCCCAAGACCCTTTATGGATGTACAGGGCACCCACGACTTTTGGGCTGGTCCCAGATCTTCAAGAAGAATGGTGGAATTAGCAAGTAAGGTTTATCGTCTTTATGGTGTTGAAGTAGGCAGTGATTTACAAATTAACGATGGAGATATTACATCAGAAAATTCAGGTCAAATAATCCAATTCACTTCTAGAACTGGGCACGTCGCCAATCGATTCTATTGGTCAAAATTCATTCAGTTTGCAGATAGCCATTTCAAGACTACAAACGCCCCATCTTCCCCGCTTGAAAGTCCTCAATCGCCTCAATAATTTCCTGTTTCGTATTCATAACAAAAGGTCCATGGGCGTAGATAGGCTCATCGATAGGCTCTCCATTTAGGACTAAAAGCCTGGAGTTTGCTTCTACCTCAAGAGGAATTTCTTCACCTTCTCTTTCAAAAATTAGAAGAGATTTCTCTCCAAAAGATTTTCCTTCATAGTTAACTGTGCCTTCCATGACTAAAATGAGAGTATTGCTACCTTCTTCAAATTTTAACGGAACATTGCAAACATCAGAAGTATTCACGTTGTACATATTAATCGGAGTAAAGGTTTCACAGGGGCCTTTCTCATCTTTAAATTCACCGGCGTAGACTTTTACCTCTCCACCATCAAGGGGCACTCTTGGAAATTCTTTGTCTTTTCTTCCTTGGTATTTAGGTTTTGTCATTTTGTCTTTTGCAGGTAAATTAACCCAAAGCTGAACCATTTCAAAGTCTCCGCCTATTTTAGCAAAGTCCCTTGAGTGAAATTCATCATGAACAACACCAGCAGCAGCTGTCATCCATTGCAAATCACCGGTACCTATAACTCCACCTCCTCCAGAGGAGTCCCTATGTTCAATCTCCCCCTTAAAAGCAAATGTAACAGTCTCGAAACCCCGGTGGGGATGCTCTCCTACCCCACGTTTTGCACTGGTTTGTGGAAAGTTTTTTGGTGGGGCGTAATCCATCAAGATGAAGGGAGTTGTATGTTTATACATATCTCCCACTGGATGAAAAAGTGTATGAACAAAAAAGCCATCTCCCACCCAATGTTGTTCTTGAGGTGTTTGGACAAATTTAAGTTTCTTCTGAGACATATTTCCCTCTCTATTAAAGCTTAACCATGAAGCCAGCCCCGTGATCGCTAGGCCAGAAAGACCAATAATAGCCTTTACTAATTGACGTCGATCAAAAAATTTCACCCGGACCTCTTGGGATGACTCTATATGGATTTATTGAATCGTGACTATAATAATAATGCCTTTTGATTTGATCAAAATGAGTCGTAGACTTTACTGCCTCTAGTTCATAAAGATTTTTCGTGTATTTTAAGAGATTCTTATAGTCTTTTATCCTTTTAATATTGCACTTGAAGTGAGTCGCATAAACGATATCAAACCTAAGTAGTGTAGGAATGAGTCTGATATCAGCTTCAGTCAATTGATTACCCACTAAATAATCTTTTCCCTCAAGATGTTTTTCAATTTTATCGAGTGTTCCAAATAACTTTTCTACCGCTTCATCATAAGCCTTTTGACTTTTAGCAAATCCGGTTCGATAAACTCCGTTATTCACATTCGGATATATAATATCATTCCATTCATCAATCTCAGATCTTAAGTTTTCTGGATAATAATCTTTAGTATTACCTGTGAGCTCATTAAAATTTGAATTGAAAAAGCGAATAATCTCTGAAGACTCATTATTTACAATCGTCTCTTCTTTTTTATCCCAAACTACTGGAACCGTAACAGAAGTAGAAACTTTAGGATCTGCTTTTTGATAAATTTTATACAGATGGCTCAAACCATAAAGTTCATCGCCAGTGGAGCCCTCAAAGTCTGAGCTAAATGTCCATCCATAATCAAGCATATCTGGGTGAACAACATTCACAGAAAAAAACTCTTCTAGATTTTTGAGTTTTCTAAAAATGAGAGTTCGATGTGCCCAAGGACAAGCGTAACTCACATAGAGATGATAGCGCCCTTTTTCTGGCTTGAAGCGAGGATGCTCTACAGAAATTTCCTCTAGAAAACTTCGCGGAATACGTTCGTACTCACCCTCCTTACCTGAGGTAATAACATCTTGAATGACCCATTTTCCATCAACTAACTTTCCCATATTGTTGATTTTAGCAAAAAGCAGAGCAATAATAGAGTTTGTGAAAGAAAAGTTATACGAAATAATTTTTGAGGCTGATACTACCGCGGGCAAGGCCTTTGACATTGCTTTGATAGTAAGCGTTATTCTAAGTGTTCTTGCCGTTATGATGGAGAGTGTCGAAGCCTTAAGTGAAGCCTATCCTCAATTATTTAATTTTTTAGAATGGCTATTCACGATTCTCTTTTCTATAGAACTGATTTTAAGAATATATTGCGCAAGAGATTGGAAAAATTATCTCCTCAGTTTCTATGGTCTAGTAGATCTTGTCTCTATTCTTCCATCCTATATGACGTTTCTCTTTCCAGGTCTGTCTAGTTTTGGAGTCATTAGGGCCTTTAGGATATTGAGAATATTTAGAATTTTAAAACTTAATAGATACCTCATCGCAAGTAATCAGCTAGCCGGAGCGCTCAAGTCAAGCCGAGAAAAAATCACAGTTTTTTTAGGAACAGTGATTTTTATGGTCTTTTCTATGGGGGCCGTTATGTATTTAATTGAAGGAAAAGAAAATGGATTTACCAGTATTCCCAAAAGTGTCTACTGGGCGATTGTCACTATGACAACGGTAGGCTTTGGAGACATTGTACCTAAAACTGCACTTGGACAATTTATATCTAGCATTTTAATGATTGTCGGTTATGGCGTTATTGCTGTACCAACAGGGCTGGTCACCGCGGAAATGGTTGCTCAAAAAAGCCTTGATATAACAAAAAAATGTGAGCCATGTAATATCAATGCTCATGACCCTGAAGCGAATTATTGTTATAAATGTGGAAAAAAATTAAACTAGAATACCTCTAGAACTTCGTAAATTCGACTTCCAGAGGGTGTTTCTAATTCAAAGCTCTCTCCTGCTTCTAGATTCACTGCTCCAGCACCTATAGGAGAAAAAACTGAAATCACCAAAACGGGGCTCCCATCAATATTTAGCATACTGCCGCCTGCTGTACTCGACAAGAAGTAGAGTCTTTCTATTTCATTGTGGAGAAGTTTTACCAAAGCCCCAACAGCTGCTGCCTCTCCTGATTCAAAATCCCTGACAGGAAGCTCTTCTATCATTTGAACTTCAAGCTTCAACTCTTCAACTCGTTTAGCTTGCGCTCCAGCCAAATAACCTGCCTCTATAGCGCGAGTATCGTATTTTCCTTCCTGTTTAAGATCATCTGAACCTTTATAATCAGAAGCGGATTCATTAGCCTCTAAAGCAGCAGATAAATCTGCTTTCGCTTTTTCTAGTAAATGCTCTTTTATCTTAGTTTTAAGCATTTCGTTTAATAATATGGTATCCGAATTGAGTTTGAACTGGTGCGCTCACTTCGCCTACACCTAAGTTAAAAGCCGCTTCTTCAAAGGGCTTCACCATCATTCCTCTACCAAACTCTCCAAGATCTCCACCTTGAGCCGCTGAGCCACATTTAGAAAAATCCTTAGCAAGCTCTGAAAACTCGACTCCATTATTTAATTTTTGAATCAAGTCTTTAGCCTCGAATTCTTGATCAACGAGAATATGCTGGGCACTAACTTTATCTGACATAATAACTCCTGTTTTACTCTTAGCGTTTTTAATTTTCCATAGTCTACCAGTAGCGAATGTATTAGCCTATGGGAAAGGAGATTTTTTATGCGAAGTTTTATGGCCATTATATGTCTACTATCCACCATCATCTGTCAGGGAGCTGATATAAGCGAACTTCAGGCCAAGTACTGTCCTGATTCAGTAGAACAAAATGGAGCCAGACTGAGAACCTTTCCTCTCCTATATGACTCGGCTCCTGAAGGTGAATATTTCGTCCAAAATAAATTGAGAGAAGGCAGAAGAGTTAATATTCTTTTTGGACCACAATTTGAAACTGAAATAAAAAATACAAGAGCGGTGGTAGACTTCAAAGTTTTAGAAGACTCGATTTATATTCTCACCAGAGATACTCTTATTGAATTAGATAAGGATGGCTACCCTATCGCTCGATATAATATTCCACAAGCTTATCAATCTAAAGTTAAAGGCTTAGCCTTTCATGCTGACCAGCAAGCACTTTTTATCGCTCAAGGAAGATTGGGTTTAAGAAAATTTGATCTCCTATCTAGAAGCTTTACTTCAACCTACCCCATCAATACCACCAATGATAATGGCCATTACTCTTCTGCGATTTCAGTCGTGACTTTTGGCAATGATCTTTATGTCCTTATGACTGGTGCCAGCCAAAAAGGATTCAACGGAGTGGTTATTTTTGATCCTCAATCAGCGACGATAAAAAATAAGGCTGCATATGATAGAGTTCGTTCAGGCGTTGTAGGAGTTGACGCAAGAATTTATACCTATGATAATCAAGTCGTTATTAATAATAGTGGTTGGATCCATCGAGTGAGTATGCAAGACGCTCAATCGCGATCGACCATCAGACCACGTTGGCAGGCAATTGCTTTTGTTCAAGGTAATTACCAGCAATATATTATGTTAAGCGGAGATCTCATTTTTTCTCAAGATAAGGTCTTAGGCTGTGGTAGGGTTCGAAGTTTAGAAGATAAATACTTCGGAAAAGCTTTTGAGACAGAGGTGAAATAATGGGAAGAAAATCGGCTAAAATAGCAGCTAAAAAAGGTGCTGCAGACAAAGCAAAGAGTCAGATCTATACCAAAGCATTACATGATGTTGCGCTAGCTGCAAAAAGTGGAGGCGGAGATCCGGATACAAACTTTCTCCTTCGAATTGCCCTTGATCGATGTAAAAAATTTAACGTTCCTAAAGACAATGTTGACCGCGCCATTAAAAGAGGTCTTGGTGGAGATGGTGAAGGCTATCAAGACGTTACCTACGAAGGATATGGAGCTGGAGGTGTCGCTGTATTCGTTGAGACTTCAACTAATAATATTACGCGTACGGTAGCCAATGTCAGATCCTATTTCAATAAATGTGGAGGCTCGCTTGGTAAAGATGGATCACTCCAATTCATTTTTGATAGAAAAGCGGTTTTTACAGTTCCCACCGAGGGAATCGATGAGGATGAGTTCACCCTGGAATTAATTGATGCAGGTGCAGAAGATATTGAAGCTATAGATGGTCTCTTTGAGGTGACAGGTCCCATGGAATCTTTTGGTTCAATTCAAAATAAACTTGAAGAACTTCAAACCAAACCTGAAGAAGCTGGGCTGCAAAGAATTCCAACGACTTTTAAAGAAGTGAATGACGATGAAGTCATGGCCCAATTAGAAAAGCTTATTGATATGCTCGAATCAGATGAAGATGTGGTGACAGTTTATCATAATATTGAAGATACTGAGGAATAAAACAATTAGGAGGCTTCAAGTTCAGTAATGAATTCGTTAGCTTCTTTAAGCCCCATATGGGTCTCTTCTCTTAGAAGCTTGATCGCTTGGATTTTACCTTCATTTTTTAAAACAGTTCTTAAAATCAATTCAAGTTTAAGATCAACCCCCATAATGGCAGTTGGAGTTACAGCCTTTGTCTCTTGCTTAAAACTACTCTGAGAACGACTTTGATCTCTAGAGCTTAATAAAAAATTTCTTACCGCCAAAAAGATCAAAAGAACGGAGCCAACTATTATCCAAATATTTTCTTTAGTGACATTAGTCGATATCAAAAAAGCGGACTTGAGCATAAAAACGGCAACGATCCCTACTCCTATGAGAAATAATTTATTCATTTTTTAAAACCATCCATCAAAATAATATTAAAAGCTGCAAATAAGCTTGAACGATTCCACTTAAGTAAAGGTCCATAATTACTCCCCCTAAGAACGACAGGAGAGTTTTTCATTGGTAATTCTGCAAATCTTCTTCTCGACCAATTTCCTGAAATTTTTTCGCCACTTAATGATTTAAAACCTAAGCGATTATACTCGCTTTGAGATCGGTATCGATTGGAGGTTAAGTGTTTATCCTTAGTATTGATAGCAAGACTTCCAATACTTTTGCCTCGGCTCCATCCATTCTTTTTCAGATAATTTGCAATTGAAGCAAATATGTCCGCTTCAGTTCCCCAAATATCTTTTTTACCATCACCGTTAAAATCTTGAGCGTATAGAGGAATATTAGAAGGCATAAACTGACATTGACCAGTGGCCCCAGCCCAACTACCTTTTAAGTTTTCTCTTTTTACATGCCCTTGATGGATAAGTCTTAAAGCAGCAGTTAACTGAGTCTCAAAAAAATCTTTTCTACGACCATCATAACTTAAGGTGGCCAGAGAATGAATAATATCATAGTCACCTGTTATCTTTCCGTAGAAGGTCTCTGTTCCCCATAAAGCAACGATAACCTCTTTATCCACCTGATATTTTTTTTCAATTTGGTTTAATAGCTTGGCATGCTTTTGGAGAAGTAAACGCCCTTGCTCAATTCTAGTGGGCTCACTTCGAAGCCACCTTTGAATAAATTTTTGATAATCGGTATCTTTATCTAGAATGATTTGATTCCGATCTTTTTCAACAATGTCTTTATCAAATTTTAATTTTTTAAGCTCTTCAACCACAAATTTTTGAGGTAAACCTCTTTTACTAGCTTTTTTAGAATAAGAGATTTTCCACTTTTCAAAATCAGCAAAACAGAATTGAGGTAGCAACACGAGCAAAATAAGAAACTTAAACATGCAATTATATTATCTAAAAAGCTTAACGAATAAAAGTTAGTTTTCTTTCTTTTCTAATTCTTGAATGCGTTTGTACACTTCTTGTGCTTTAGCTGACAAATCTGCATATTCCGCCATCTTCCCGTTTCTTTGGGCCTGAAGACCTTTTTCCATTAATTTTTCATACTCTTTTTGAAGTTTTTTCTTTTCAGAATTTCCAAATAAACCAAACATAAACGCTCCTCAGAGTACAGATTATCAGAAGCCAATGAAAGCATCGACACATTTTTGAACCCATGCTAGATTTCTAACATATGTTTCACCCGTCAAGATACCTTATCCTTCCACCCCAGTTCTATGCGCAAAATAGTCCAATGAAATTAGAAAATACTAAGCTATTTGTTTTCAATGAAAGACTGGCGCAAGAGTTAAATTTGGATGAAAACATACCTTGGGACCGAGTCCTAGCGGGTCAGGATCTCCCCCATAAGTCTCTATCTTTGGTGTATGCTGGTCATCAATTCGGCCATTTTGTTCCTCAACTCGGAGACGGAAGAGCACACTTATTAGGCGAAATCGAAAACCCGCAAGGTGAGCTTTTTGATTTGCAGCTTAAAGGATCAGGAAGAACTCCCTATTCCAGACAAGGAGATGGTCAATCACCACTCGCTCCGGCGCTCAGAGAGTTTTTAATCAGTGAAGCCATGGCCTTTCTTGATATTCCCACCACCCGCTCACTAAGTGTTGTAAAAACTAATCAAAGGGTCTTGCGACAAACAGATCAAGAGGGAGCCATTGTTTCTCGCTTAGCAAAGGCCCATATTCGCGTAGGAAGCTTTGAATATTTTGCTGCCCGAGAAGATAAAGAGAGCCTTAAAATATTGACTGAGATGACGAGAAAAAGACTTTACCCCGAAGCCCAAGATTGGCTAGAAATGTATGAACTGATTGTGTCTAAACAAGCATCCCTTATCGCCCACTGGATGTCAGTTGGTTTTATACACGGAGTAATGAATACAGACAATATGAGCCTCGCCGGTGAAACCATAGACTTTGGCCCTTGTGCTTTTATGGATGAATATCGAGCCAATGAAGTCTTTAGCTCAATTGATAGATACGGTCGCTACTCCTATATGAATCAACCCAAAATAGCACATTGGAATTTAAGTGTTCTGGCAGGATGTTTGGCACCACTAGCATCTCCAGATCAGTTAAACCATCTACAAGATATTCTTGATTCTTGGGAACAAAAATTCAATCAGGCTTATCTAGATATTTACGCTCCCAAATTGGGAATAGAAGATGTTAAGAATTTGGATAAAAGTATGATCGATAATTGGCTCATATACTTAGAAGAGCATCGTCTCGACTTCACTCTCGCTCATAGAAACTTGGCAAAACTTTTAAAGCAGCAAGACCTGGATTATTTTCCAAAGACTGAGTCTTTTGAGCTTTGGCTTAAGAGATGGAGATCAAAACTCAATGAAGAATTTCGCCCTCAGCAAATTGTTGAATTGGAGATGAACACATCAAACCCCACCGTCATCCCTCGCAATCACCTCGTAGAAAAAGCTCTTCGTTTAGCTGAGGATGGGGACTTAAATTATTTTAATAATTTGTGGTCAGCCCTTAAAACGCCCTATCAAATAGATCAATCGGCGCAGGCAGAAGAGTTTAGCCGCCCTCCTTTGGAACATCAAAAAATTCAAGCAACGTTTTGCGGGACTTAATTGTTTTTTGGTTTAACTTTAAGTCCCATTAATTTAAATTGTTCTACGGACATATCCCACATTTGATCATTGGCTTTAGTAACCACCAATGTTTTTTGATTTTCACCGGTTACATGAATATCTTCATCTCTATTAACCAGCGTAGAGCTGACTCTATTTTTAATTTCAACAGTTCCCTCACAAACACAGAGATAAGTATCATCCTCACCATACATTGTTAGAAACTTTGTCCCTCTTACTCCCAGAACTGCATTTTTAGTCTTTATTTGAAGTTTCTTATTTTTTGCCTGTTTCATACTTGTAGACAATAATCCTTTAATGAGATTTAGCTCATGCCCCTTATTGCTTGATTTCTCAATTTTGATTGAGCCGTTTGTAATTATCGACTTAGTTTCCTCGCCAAAATCAATAATAGCGTAGCTATTTTTTCCTTTAGCTGTGACTGTATCTCCTAAACTTAATTCAACTTTGCCCTTCGCCTTAAGCGAATTTACGAGAACATTTCCAGAAATCTTGCTCAAAACTGCAGCTTGCAGGTTAAAAGTCGCAAAAATCAATACGATAAGAATCTTCATTCAAACTTCCTTTTTTGCTATAATAACCTAGTCATTAATAATCATACAAGGAAGAGCATGGGAATTTATTTGACTGGCGGTGGTGACCAAGAATACTTCAAAGAGATTGATCGCTATTTTATTTCTCAAATACCCAAACCTGGTAAAGTACTCGTGGTTCCCTTTGCTGCTGAGGATTCAGAATATCAAGATGTTAAAGAAAGGCTTGAGGATGTTTTTTTGGGAAACTATATCAAAGAAGTCGGATTACTTTCTAAGCCTCGAGCTCTAACTCAACAAGAGTTGGACACCTACCATGCTATTTATATCGAGGGAGGCAACACTTTCAAGTTAATTCAGGCCGTGAGAGAGAATAGTCTTTTCAATTCACTACTAGATTTCAGTAAACTTGATAAACCTATCTATGCTGATAGCGCCGGTGCTATTCTGCTGGGAGCAGATACAGAAACTGCTTTCCTAGGAGATGAACCTGACTCCGATGAGGAAAAGCTTCAATCCTATCGAGGCTTAGACATCATACCTCCTTGGAGTATACATGCTCATTATGAATCTCATGAAGATGATGCTCTCACCCAACTTGTTTATGATAAAGCCAATCCGATTATCGCTCTTCCCGAAGAAGGAGGTGTTTTAATTGAAGGTGATTCGATTTTTTCTATGGGACAATCCCCTGTAAGCTTATTCACCTTTTCCGGAAAAGAACTCATTAAACCAGGCGAAAAATTTTCTCTTATTTAAATCAATCAACTCGCGTAAAATCGTTGTGATTTTCGTCAGGGATTAGTTCTTCTAGATTTATTTTTACATCCCAATTCTCGAAACTTTTTAGATGAGATTTAAAAATTAGATAATAAACAGCTGCACTAAGAATACCGAAAACGAGACCAAAGAAATGGGCGCTATAACTTACCTGGGGAGAATAGCTGGTTGGGACTAGTAATATAAGCGTAATCGCCCCCACTCTTAAAATGCGACTCATTGGACTT
>CEQY01076683.1_pt1 | contig 15430 bp, 17 predicted proteins | sample 361391 | NCBI WGS metagenome assembly CEQY01 (sample SAMEA2621075, study PRJEB7988) | marine metagenome | isolation source: saline water (ENVO:00002010), including | reverse complement strand
TGAATGTTCAAATCTATTATGACTTGCTCCACTAAATACATAATAACAAAAACCTAATTGTTTTATATTTCTCAACCGTTGAAATTCAATAGTATCAATAATTTTTAATAATAATGGTTCAAAAGTCATATATTTATGTATAGGATCATAAATTTTTTTACTCATTTAATTAATAAAAAATTAAATATTTAAATTATTATATAAATATATATCAAATGGAATGTTATAATAATTCAATAATAGGAAGAAGAGAATCAAATGAAGATAAACATAAAATATTAGAAAATTTAAATGGTACATATGATAAATTAAATCATATAAATTTTTATGCTATATTTGATGGTCATGGAGGTAAAGAAGTATCTACATTTTTAGAAAAATATTTATATAAATATTTTCTTTCATCAAAAATAAATTATAATGATTTACATAAATTAAAATATTATATTAAAAAAATATATGAAAAAATAGATAGTAAATTATATTCTAAACTAAAAAAAACAGTATATCAAACTGGTTCGACCGCATTAGTATCAATACTTCATAATAATAACAATAATTGTTTACAATTATATTTAATAAATTTAGGAGATTGTAGAGCAATTATATGTAATAAAAATAATAAAGCAAAACAATTAACTGAAGATCATAAACCAAACACATCTACTGAAAAAAAAAGAATTAGTGATTTAGGTGGTAAAATTTATTATGATGGGTATGATTGGAGAGTACTTAATTTATCAGTTTCAAGAGCTTTTGGTGATTTTGATTCAAAACCATATATAACTCATATTCCTGAAATTTATAGAGTAACACTAAATAAACATGATAAATTCATGGTAATGGCATGTGATGGATTATGGGATGTTATGACTAATCAAGATGTAGTTGATTTTATTTTAAAACATATAGATAATAAAAAAAACATTGCAAAATTATTAACACAAGAAGCATATAATAAAGGGTCTCAAGATAATATCTCAGTTATTATTAAATTTTTTTAGTAGAATTAATAATATAATCATATGATGATATTTTATCATTACTTATTTCATATGGTACCCATTTACTAAAATATTCATTATACCAACATTTAACAATAATTTCTTTTTCAAATTTATTAAAAAAATGACTAGTTTTAATATTTGGGATATGTGCTATTCCAATTGTAAATTTTTTTGCATCCTTCATACATTCTAAATTAAATATATCAGTATTTAATTTTTTCATATATAAAATTGCATATTTTTTAATAATAGTATTATTTTTAAATATATGGATATATTTAGTTTTAGTATTTACATCTATAAATAATAGTCCATTACAATTATTATTTTTCATTTCTTTTAAATCTATATAATTAATTAATTTTAATGAAAAATATTTATTACTTAATTCACTAATTTCATTTTTTATATGAAATTCAGTGTCACTTAAATTATTATTAATATCTTTTCCTTTTAATTTTAATATATTATAAATATTAAAATCTAAATTATTATTTAATCTACCTTCTATTATTGTACCTTTATAATATATTTCACTATAAGTTATATCTAAAAAAAATATATCTAAATTATTAAAATTTATTTCATTATAATTATAATTAAAATTTTTTTTTATTAATAATGTATAATATATATTATCTAATTCCTTTAAAAATAATATATAATTATTTCCTTCATCTAAATATGCTACTTTATACTTATTTTTTTCTTTTAATATTGTTGGATTCATTTGATGATCTTTTAATTTTTCAATATTACATAAAAATAAATATTTCATAATAATTGTTTTTATTTTAAAATCATGAATTTGATAACATTTTTCCATACCTATTTTTGAATAATCCATAATTATGATATATAATAATAATGTAATAATTATTATTTTATATATTGTAATTTTCAATATTTTGTAAGTTATTTATATCAATTTTGATATAATTATTATATCTATTATATAGTTTATTAGTATATTCAAATACACTCATATTTTTTTTATATAATTTATCTAAATTATTTATTGTATTTACTGATAATGTATTAACTGGTACTTTTTCACAATTTAATAATTGTTTTTTTTTTTTATTATATATCCTAACATTTTTAATAGAATAATAACAACATAATATTAAAATTATAATTAATAAATTCAGAAAAAAATTATACATTTATTTATATATATATATATATATATATATATGAATATAAATCAAATAAAAAGTAATAAATTAATTGTTGATATTGTAAAAGAGATATTAGATAATGATTCATTTTATAATGAATGTGAAAAAAGTATGAAAGAAATATATGCTGATAAAAAAATAACTATTGAAGATACACCTTTAATTTTAAAAATATTAGTATCAGTATATAATAATTATTCTACTATAAAAATAGATAAAAAAGATATTAAAGAAGTTTTTATTTTATTATTTGTAGAAATTTTAAATAAATTAAATAATAATAATAATAATGAAGAAGATTATCAACCTATTATAGAATTAATATCTCCTCAGATTGATTTATTATTAATTTCTATAGAAAGTGCTAGTTGTTGGAAAAAAATTTATAATTTTTGTTGTTGTGTAAAAAAATCTAATATTAATACTCAACGTCCATAAAAAATTGAAATTATAATATACATAATAGTTTATTTATTTAATAATAATGACACAACTAACATATACAAATCACCTCTTCCGAGTATGGCCGACACTGAAAACACATCCACGCCCACAAATCAATGTATGCCTATATCACATGGTATCTATGCCGGTACCATTCACTCTTCGATTCTATCACTGATCAGGAACACACCTCAATCCACGCTAAAGCCATTGCTATTACAGGATGATGAGAGTGACAACGAACTAGATTTAAACATTCTGGTTCTAGGAGCAAATTCGCAAGATACCTTGGAACCACGTCGTCTAGAATTCCAAGGCTAAGCAGCAATATATATATTTTAAGTAGAAAGTAGCTAAATACATTTACTAGAGAAACATGTTAAATTTTTATTTATTTATCTTTTATAACTAAATTTAATAATAGAAAATAATTAACAAACTATTATAGAGTTATTATCAGATTGATTTATTATTAATTCCTATAGAAAGTGCAAATTGTTAAAAAAACTATTCTTGCATAAAAGAGAATAAAAGTTGAAAAAATAATACATAAAATAATAGTTTAGTATAAAGATAAATGTTTTCTACTCTTCGTCTCCGCTCATGACTTCTAACCAGACAGAGACACCTTCGCCCACGTCGATTGACCGATCATGGGCAGACATTGTTCGTGGTAACAATATTCCAACTTCTGATACGGGCATTGTTCGTGACAATCTTGATTCGCATAGAGTTGGCCCACACAGCATAGGACGCGTTGTTGTCACGAACAATGATTATGATTGGAGAGTTGATAAGCAGTCCCCATTATATTTATGGCACATAATTCGTATGGCTTGGCCTTCCGAACCTGGCATTGACCTAAATGACATCTTTGATCCAGAGTTCACCATGAATGATGTAGATCTTTGGGGCACTGGGACGACGTGGAACTTTGCTCCAGGGTTCAACACAGATAAGGTGGATCTTCAAGGTACTGGGTTGTGGTCCATGATTCGTATAATTTATCCGGAAAATAACTCTATTACCGCCTTGTGGTCTATTTATCAGGGTGCTGACTCTCTCGCCCAACAGGAAGAAATCGAGAACATTATCTGTAGCAAGTTACGAATGTATATAGCTTGTTTAAATGATGACAAGTCGTGGGAGTCTGTCGAACCAGTTGAAGAGGAAATCCCGCCGTCAGCTGCTGCTTAAGGCTCACTACTTTGTGCGTGCCATGGCGGATACATATTAGCAATTATCTTTACAAAATACACTCATTCAAATTTTTATTTATTTATCTGTTATAACTAAAAATTATTGAAATTTCAATAAACTATATAAATATTTATATATTATTATATATAATGAACGCTTCTTTATCGAAAAATCTATCTACCTTATTTAACAATATTTCAAAACCAAATGATGAATTAGAAATAATATTTAATAATTTTTTACAAACTAATAAACTAGATTTAGAAAGTTATAATAATATATTAAAATATGCAAAACATAGAAATTTAACAGATAAATTAGATATAGAAATTCTTTATTCTTTAGATATTACTTATAGATATGATATAACAAAAAATAATGTATATAGAATTACTATTAATGATTTAACTAGTATTAATCAATACATTAATAGTTTATTAAATAGAAGTAATAGTATTATTTATGCTTTATTAATTGATAAAATAATAAAAAAAGAAGAAAATATATCAATAATTGAAAAAATAAAAGATCCTAAAAATAAACAGGATATTGAAGATTTTGATATTCGGTTACGATTATCTAATGAATTAAATGTTTCAAAAGAAATATTAGATAATTTATTAAAAATTAGAGATGTTGATAATCAAATATCATTTCGCTATAAACAAAGATTAAGTTTAACGTTAAAAAGTAATTCAAATTATACTATATCTTTAGATATAACAGAAACAAAAAATAATAATAATTTAAAAACATTATTATTACAAAAAAGTAATTATGAAGCAGAAATAGATTGTAGTATAAAAAATATAAAAAATATAAAATCTAAACAAAAAGAAGTATTACAAAAATTAATAGAAGAAGTCAATAATGTAAAAATGGTATTAACTTTTAATTTTTATCTATTATCTAATTCTGAAAGTAAAAAAATATTAGAAAATTATAATAATTTAATTGGTAATAAAACTAATAATTTATATAGTATGAATGTATTTACAATTCAAACAGAAAATATATTAGATGATGTAATTATAGATTATTCTATTACAGATAAAGCAGATGGCGAGCATTATGCATTATTTATAACAAATAAAAAAATATATTTAATATCTTCAAATTTAAAAGTAAAATATACTAATATTGAATTAAAAAACTCAAATTATGATAATACAATATTAGATGGTGAATTAATTTTTTTAAAAAACAAGTATTTATTTAATTCTTTTGATATTCTTTATTATAAAAATAAAGATGTTAGGGATGAGAAATTATTACAAAATAGAATTAAATTAATAGATGAAATAATTTTAAATAATTTTAATAATTCTATAAAAATGCCAAAATATGAAGGTAAATATGAAATAAATAAATTAATGGATTATCATTTAAATAATATGATAAAATATTTAGATAATTTAAATAAATTAATTGCTAATAATGAAAAATATGTAATAAGTAGAAAATATTATATGTTTAGTACTGGATTGGCTAATACAGAAATATTTAAATATGCTACTTTATTATATAATAATTATAAAAATGGTAAATTAACTAATTGGCCTTATTATTTAGATGGTATAATTTTTACACCTATGACACAAAAATATACAAATATATTAGCCCAACAAAAAAAAAAAATTTATAAGTGGAAACCACCACAAGATAATACAATTGATTTTTATTTTAAAGAAGAATTATTTAATAATAAATCTGTTGATATAATTGATAATTCAGACCCAGACAAAGAAATTAATAAATTATATAAATTAGGTAATCTTTATGTTGGTAGTATAAATAATAAAATAGAAGAACCAATATTATTTAGAGAAAATGAAGATTTACATATATGTAAAATAGAATTACAAGATGGGTTAATGAAAGATATTGAAGGTAATGTAATTCAATCAGATACTGTTATAGAATGTTATTATGATTCTGATGTTGGATGGATACCTTTAAGAACACGATATGATAAGACTTATATGGTTCAACAATATAAAAAAAAATATGGTAATTTTAAAACTGTAGCAGATAATAATTGGAAAAGTATTCAAGATAATAATACACTAGATATATTAAATAATTTAGCAGATGATAAACTATATAATAGTACTATTGTTAAATTAAAAAATAAACTAAACTTAGGAGAAATTACAAAATCTAAACAAAAAGAAACATATTATAAAAAGAAAGTTAATTTAGCAAAAAATATGCGAAATTTTCATAATTATATTAAAAGTAATATGATATATAAATATTGTAGTAAAAAATCAGTATTAGATGTTGGTACAGGTAGAGGCGGTGATATCATGAAATTTTATCATAGTAAAGTAAAATATGTATTTGGAATAGATGTTGATGCATATGAATTAGAATCAAATACAGATGGACCTAAAAGTAGAGTATTAACAATGAAAAATAAATTTCCAAATTTTCCTAAAATGGAATTTAGTGTAGGAGATGCTGGTATAGAATTTAATTTAGATAATCAACAAAATATATTTAAAATGAAAGAAGAAGATATTAACTTATATAAAAAATATTTTAATTCAAGTAAAAAGTTTGAAGTATTTAATTGTCAATTTATGATTCATTTTGTATTTAAATCAGATGATACATTAAATAATTTTTGTAAAAATATTAATAATTATTTAATAAAAGATGGTTATTTATTAATTACAACATTAGATGGCGATATTTTACATAATTTATTTAAACAACATAATGGTATTATTGAAAGTTATTATACAGATTCTAATGAAAATAAAAATAAATTTTTTAATTTTACAGCAAATTATGATTATAAAAATACTGATATAAATAAATGTGGATTAAATTATGAATCGTATTTATCATGGATTAATGATGATAATGAATCATATACAGAATATATAGTTGGTAAAGATTATATAATTAAGACATTAGAAGAAAAAGCAAATATGTCATTAGTTGATACAGCATCATTTTCTGAAATTTATAAAAATTATAATGAATTTTTTAGTAATTCAGCAAAATATGAATCTGAGAAAAGAACAAAAATGTTTTTTATGACTATTAATGAATTTTATAATAAAGAAAATTTACATGAAAGAATTTTTTCATTTTTAAATAGAATGTATATTTTTAAAAAAAATTGAATTAAATATATATAAATCTTAATTTATTATTAATTAATATTAGATATTGTCAATTAAATTACTTAATGTCAATCATATTCGAAAAAGTGACTAATGATTATTTCATTAATTTATATCAAAATAATGAAATATATATAGGAAATAAAAAAAATGATAAACGAGAAGGATATGGTAAATATTTTAATGAAAATACTATTTATAATGGTAATTGGTTAAATAATTTATATAATGGTGATGGAATTTTAATATATAATAATATTAAATACGATGGTACATTTTTAAAAAATAAATTTATAAAAGGTATTATTACTTATCCAAGTGGATATAAATATAATGGTGATTTTTTAGATAATAAAAAACATGGATATGGTGAATTTTATTATGAAACTATATTAATTTGTAAAGGAATATGGGATAAGAATACATTAATATGTAATGATAAAGAACAATCAATATTTAATAATGAGGGAGAATTACATTATATTGTATCAAGTCTTATTATTAATAATGATAAAATAATTTTACCAGAGGATAGTATAGTATCTGAATATGTTCATAAAAATAAAATAAATAATATTGCAAATCATTATATGAAAGATGATTATTATTTAGTATATCGTGGTAAATATAAATATAATATGTATAATGGATACGGTGAATTATATATTAAGAAAGATTCTACATCTAATACAAAATATACTAAAATACAATATTGTTATAAGGGAGAATTTAAAGATAATAGTTATAATGGTTATGGTGAATTATATAATATTCAGAATACTGGTACATTGCATTTATTATTTAAAGGTAATTTTAAAAAAAATAAAATTATAGATTCATATATAGAAATGAATAATTTTTCGGTTAAACCTTATTTTAAATATAAAGGAGAAATATATGCTGCACCATTACAAAATTGTGGTGGTTATATTTTTAATATAAGAAAAAAAAAAGGAGAATATACTAATTTTGAAAATAATTATAATATTAAAGGCGAATGGCAAAATAATTATATAAATAATTTAATTATAAATACGCAGCTATCATTTTCAAAATTATATAATATAGTTAATATAATTAATCAAGAATATTCAGAAAATGTAATTTTTCAAGGTATTAAGTTATCAATATCAGCAGAATATGAAGGTACATTATATTCTGATAATTTAATATTTGAAGGAATTTGTAGATTAACAAATCAGTCATTATTTAATTATATAAAAGGTAAGCTATATCTTAATAATTCTGAAAAAGTCATTATATCTGAAGGACAATATGTAAATCAAGGTTTAGAGGGTATTGGTAAAAAATATAATAATGGAATTTTAGAATCAGAGGGATATTATATTAATAATAAACTAGATAACTATAATAACAGAACTGAAACATGTAAATTATATCATCCTGGTAAAAATATTGTAAAATATAGTGGTATTTTTTATAATGGAAAACCCCATGGATTATGTAGTTTATTTGATGAAACTTCTACATTAATTGGTTTATTTAATTTTATACATGGTGAAATAAATAATTGAATTAAATAAATATTATTATATATTTATATAATAAGTATTCTATGAATGTATATACAGATGGTAGTTGTATAAATAATGGTAAATCAAATGCTCGTGCAGGTATAGGTATATATTTTGGTAATAATGATTCAAGAAATATTAGTAATGAATTAAAAGGAGAAACTCTAAGTAATAATGTTGCAGAATTAGTTGCAATAATTACTGTATTTAGTATATTAAAAAAAGAAATAAAAAATAATTTAGAAATAAATATATATTCTGATTCAGAATATTCAATAAATAGTATTTCAAAATGGTATCCAAATTGGTGTAAAAATAATAAATTAGAAGGAAAAAAAAATATAGAATTAATAGCAAAAGCATATAAATTATTTAAAAAATATAAAAACGTTAATTTATATTATATAAAAGCTCATACAAATTTAAAAGATGAACATTCTATCGGGAATAGTATAGCTGATACATTAGCAGGAGAAGCTATAGGAATTAAAAAATTTAAATATACTGAAACTACAAATAATACAAATAATACAAATAAAAATAATGATGATTTTAAATTATCCTTTGGAAAATATAAAGGTCGTTCAGTTTTATGGGTTTTAGAACATGATGAAAATTACATAAACTGGTGTATTGATAATTTATCAAATCAACATATAGTTGAAAAATTAAAAACTTTATTATATTAATATATATGAGTAATTTATTTCAAAATCATTTTTATATAAATTTAAAAGAACGTAAAGATAGAAATAATAATGCAATAGAACAATTAAGTAAATTAGGTATTAATCCAAATAGAATTGATGCAGTAAAAAAAGATATGGGAATAATTGGATGTGCGTATTCACATTTAAATAGTATTTATGAAGCAAAAAAAAATAATTGGCCTTATGTATGTATTTTTGAAGATGATATTACTATTATAAATGAAAAAATATTGATTGATAAAGTTACAAAATTAATTACAAAAAATTTTGATGTATTAATGTTATCAGGAAATAATTTTAAACCATTTATAGAATATGAAGATTATATTAAAGTTTCAAAATGTTTTTGTTTAACTGGATATATCGTAAAAAATCATTACTATGATAAATGGATTACTAATTTAAATGAAGGAATTAAGTTATTAGAAAAAACAAATAATCGTAAATATTCGTTAGATGTATATAATCATCAACTTCAAAGAGAAGATAATTGGTGGTTAATTATACCAATATGTTGTTATCAAAAACCAGATTATTCAAATATTGAAAATAAAGATGTTGATTATACAAAACATATGCTAAATTATAATAAATAAATTTTATAAAATTGAAAAAAATTTAGTATAGTATATAAAAAATATAAAATCACTTAATTCTAAACATGAAACTGTTATTTTACTTTGGACTTATATTATTATTATTATTAAATAATAATATATTTGGAGACTTAAATCCAATAAATAATGAAACTATACAATTAAATAAATCAAATAAATTTTATTTTAAAAAATCACCAAAATGCAAATAAAATTATTCTACAATTAATCTATTAGAAGGATTATCTAAATTACCACTCCATTTAGGCATCCAATAATAAGGAATAGCATTATCTCTATTTGGATAATATTTATCAAAAATATTTTTGTAATAATCTTTTTCATTCATATTAAAATTACTAGTAGTATAATCATTTATTGTTTCATACCATGGCTTACTTTTTTTAGATACACCATCCGAAAATCCATCTTTTCTTCGCCATGAAATATCATTTGGTAATTCTGATTCAAAAGTTTTTCTTAATAAATATTTTTCATATCCATTACGAACCATTTTTAATTTTGGATTTATACTCATATAATATTTTACTAATTCTTTATCATAAAAAGGAACTCTAATTTCTAATCCTGTACCTGCAGTTGTTTTATCTGCTCGCAAAATATCAAAATATTGATTTTCTTTTACTAATCGAATAGTTTCTTTTTTAAATTCTTCTGAATTAGGCGCATTATGAAAATATAAATAAGAACCAGAAGTCTCATCTGCGCCTTCTCCACTTAAAATAACTTTAATATCTGTATTATCTCTAATATATTTTGATAATAAAAACATTGGTGTTGAAGCACGTATAGTTGTTATATCATATGATTCTATTTGTTTAATTGTTTCTTCTATACCATTTAACATTTCTTCCTCTGTTAAAATAATACTAATATGATCTGTATTTAAATATTCTGCTACTTTTTGAGCTGCTAATATATCTGGTGAATCAGGTAATCCAATTGAAAAAGTTTTTAAATTTTTTATTTTTTTTACAGATAAAGCTGTAATTAAACTACTATCAAAACCACCTGATAATAAACATCCAATTGGTTTTTCTGACATTAATCTTTTATCGACAGCTTCTGTTAATTTTTTTTTTAAATTACTCACTATAGTTTCTTCACTATCATTTATTGTAGGAAAATCAAATTTAAAATAATTTACAAATTCAAAATCTTTATACAATTCATATTGTAAATAGGTTCCAGGAGGAAACATTTTAACATTACTACTTAGATCTGTTAAACATTTCATTTCAGATGCAAAACCAAAACCATTATCTGTAAAATAGTATAATGATCTAACACCAATAGGATCATGTCCTACAAATAATTTATTATTATTAAAATCAAATAAAACAAAAGAAAAAACTCCATCTAAATTAGAAATAGTTTCATAAATACCAACTTTTTGATATAAATGTAATATTACTTCACAATCACTACAACCTTCTGGTAAAGTCAATTCATATTGTTCTGCTAATTTTTTATAATTATATATTTCTCCATTACAGATTAATACTTTATTGTTTAATGTTAAAGGTTGATCGCCTAATTCAGTTAAACCATTTATTGCTAAACGATGAAACATTAAATATAATTTATAATTATTAATTTCATAAGTAATATCTTTCGTACTATCTGGGCCCCGATGCGAACATTTTAAACCACATACTTTTAATTTTTCGTCACTAATTTTAGTATTATTTTTTAAAAAAGCAAATATACCACACATTATAAAATTATAATGTTTAGTCTTTAAACTCTTTGATATTTTCTTCCAGGACAAAGAAAATTACAAATACAATAAAATATACATCCTACAAAAATAGAAAAAACAATAATTAATAGAGGATTATCACAAAACAATTTATTAATAGAATTATTACCATACTCTTCTGCAGTGTGTGTGCAATTCATCATTTGAATGTTAATTAGTATTAAATTATTATATTTCATAAATATTTATTTTTCAATTTTTAAAAATTGATTAATAATATATATAAGTAAATATATATTAATAATAATAGTAAAAGATGTTAAATATATCTAAAATAGTAGAAACAACTAAAGAAAACTCAATAATACATGATGAAGATAATTATCAAATAAAAATATTATATTATAATGATACAAATTTAAAAAATGAAGATAATACGGATGTAATATTATTAACTAGCTTAAAATGTTATTATATTAATTTTGGAAAATATTATTTATGTGAAATTGATATATCATTAGAAAATTATTTTAATGAATTAGTTGATAGTATATTTATATATAGTCCAATATATGGTTGGTTTTATACTGTATATAATAAATTATTAAAAGTATTAATAAATAATACAGAAGTATCAGTAGTTAAATGTAGCAAATTAATAGTTAGTAATGAGTATGAAATATTTGATTATATATCTGATGAGAATACTTATAGTAACTTAATTAATATACCAGTAGTTCAAGCTAGATGCCAACATTCTATGAATCTATTAGATAGAATTCATAGAAATTTTTTAAAAAAATATAAATTTAAAACAAATGATGTAATAGCTATAAAAGCAGTTGCAGGTAGTGGTAAAACAACTACATTATTAGATTTAGCAAAAATTAAACCAACAAAAAAAATATTATATTTAGCATTTAATAAAAGTTTAATTCAAGAAATAATAATTAAAAAAAATAAAAAAAAAATAAAAAATTTATTTCCTTTTACGTTCGATAGTCTTATGAGAAAAATATTTATTTTTAAAACAGAAATAAATGACCCTGATATATATGATTTAAAATCAAATAATATTGAAAAGTTTAATTCTAATTTTGCAGTACATCCTTGGAAACGAATTAATGTAAAAAAAGCAATAATTAAAGCATTTGATAATTTTTGTAATCAAGTAGAATATAATGATATAAAAGAGTATATTAAAAATACAGATATTCAAAAAAAATCTTCAATTTGGCAAGATAATTTAATAATATTATGGAATAAAGCAGTATCATATGAATTAATTACTTTTAGTAGTATTAGAAAATTAGTTCAAATTAATCATTGGGCGAAAGATTATATTGATGATAAATATAATGAGATTGATATTGATGAAGCACAAGATTTTGATCCGGTAATGTTAGAGATTTTATTAAAAGATACATTAGCACCTAAATTATTTGTAGGTGATCCATTACAGGCAATTTATCAATTTAGAGGTAGTATTAATACTTTTGATTATCTTCCTAATAATTTTATGTTAATTGAATTTTATTCTACTTTTAGAATTGGTAATCCTGCCTGTTTAGAAATTAATGAATTATGTAATGATTGTTGGATGATATCTAGATCTAATAACAATACTATTATTGAATATAATACTATTCCAGATGAAAAATATACTTATTTATTTCGAAGTTGGAAAGGATTATTATTAACTGCAAAAGAAGTAACTAATATTTTTATTATTAATTATGAAAAAAGAATATCAGAAATTAAAAAACAGCATGAAAATTTACAAAAATATAATTTTAATATATTTGAAAATGATAATGATGATGAAATGCCATTATTTTTAAAAAATTTAAGTTTTAATGAATTAGATGAATTATTAAGTTGTATTGAAAATAATTTAGTAGATGAAGAAGATGCAGATTGTAAATTAACTACAATTCATAGTTATAAAGGTTTAGAAGATGATGTAATTAGAATATATGATGATTTAAAAATTGATATTGAAGAAACATTATATTATGTGGCTTTAACTAGAGGTAAAAAAAAAATTATTTTAGATAAAGAATATGGTAAAGTAAGTAGTAGTATAAAAGTAAATACAAATAATTTAGATTTTCCTAAATATTATACTTCAGAAGAAGGATATTCATTTAAAGTAAATAAAGTAAAAAAAACAGGTGGTAAAAAAGAAGGTAAATATATTATTCATTTAACACAACCAGAAAATGAAAGAAAAAAATGTTTATATAGCGAACCAAATATAAATAATGCTATAGAAACTGTTGTAAATTATATAAATCTTCCCTTTATAAATATTAAATGTTTTAAATGTTAAATTAATTTATTAATATTTTATAATATGATACTTGGTAATGGCGCACCTAAAAAATTATTAAGAGAATTAAATTTATGGTTTTTTAATAAAGATCTAAATAAATATGTAGAAATAGATGATAAAAATAGTAGTAAATATGATAGTCAAAGAATAATGTATAAAGGAAAACAAACATGTAAATTATTTGCAAAACAATTAAGATGGAATGTAGATGTAAATATAGCTAGACGAATATGTTGTAATAATAGATTGGGAGCAGAACAAAAAACTTCATGGGAAAATAATAAAGATTTTAATATGTGGCTACAATCAGATGAACCAAAAATATTTTATGATTCTATTTCTAATTTGCCAATTTTTAAAATTAAAAGACCAATAAATGAATGGATTAAAGAGAGTCGAAAACATGGTTGGCCTAGCTTTAGAGATAATGAAATAATAGGTAAAGTAAGAGTATTACCAAATGGTGAAGTTGTAACACCATATGGTAATCATTTAGGAGATAATTTGCCTGATAAATTAGGTAATCGTTATTGTATTAATTTAGTTAGCATAGCAGGACAACATAATTCAAATGAACTATTAGAAACATTAATATTTATGTACATGTTTTATAATATGTTTTAATATAATCATCACAATATATATAAAAAGATTTATTAAAAAAGTTTATAAATTCAATTACTGATATTTTTTTATATAATTTATTACTTAATAAGTTAATGTAAATATTTTTAGTATAAGTATTATTTTTTTTAAATTTATAAAAATTTAAAAATTCATAAATTCTATTATTATTAAGACTATATAAAAAATGATATAAATGAGTTATATTTTTAAATAATATAAATTCTACAAAAGAATGAATTTTTGCTACATCTATTGTATATGTATCATCATTATATTTATATTGATAAGGTAATGTAGTATTCAATGTATATACAATATAATCATTCATTAAAGATAAATCATATGAAGAGTTATAGTTAATATCTTTTATTTTATAATTAGATAAAGACATTATTAGTAATTAAATATTAATTAATAAATTGTAATAAATAGATAATTCAATTTTATAAATATTTATAAATAATAATATATATTTATATAATAAATGTCAGATAATAATTTACAATATAAATTAATTTTAATAAAACAAACAAATGATGATTATAATAAATATAATAGTGAATATTTAAAACCATGTAAATTATATTATAAAATAGGTAATAAAACATTTAAATGTGGGCATTGTTTAGAATTTTTTCCTCAAAAATTTAAAAAATAAAATAATAATAATATAATAATTTAATTTTCAAATTAAAAAAAATTTTAATTTTTTTAAAATTATTTAGATAATATATTAAAGTATAAAAAATTTTATACCTAAAAATGTAGTAGAAATGACTACTTTATCTTTCAGTAGATGAAAGAGTAATTTTTAGTGAAGCCTGTTCATGTACCGCATCTATATATTCACCATTATATCGTGTGTGGTGTCCAACTTATTCGCAATGTTGGTTAGTTATGTAGATGCTGTAGTTTAGGCTGGCTCAGGTGCTGGC
>CEQY01178738.1_pt1 | contig 15451 bp, 18 predicted proteins | sample 361391 | NCBI WGS metagenome assembly CEQY01 (sample SAMEA2621075, study PRJEB7988) | marine metagenome | isolation source: saline water (ENVO:00002010), including | reverse complement strand
GATTCTTCTGTTGTCCAATCTTCAGCAATGTAAACACTCACGACATCTGAGATTAGGCTTTATCTAGATCGAATATGTGGAGGGGGGCAAAATTATTATTAAAGCAGTACCACTGCAATTGCGTGAGGGATGACTGAGACAGAGACTTCATTACTATACGATATTTTTTTTCCGTCGATAACAACTTTTCTTTTCCCTCTTTCATTAATCTTATAGGTTCTTTTCTTTGAAGTTTTAATATGCGGATGCGGGAGGTGGTCTCCACTAGTCGATCGTTTATACGCCTTCAGTGATTGCCGGAACGAGAGTGAGAATTCGACAATGTCTAGCAATCCATCTGCTGGGTGACTCTTAGGTGAGATCCGCCTGTGGCCAATGATTGGTGAATTGATTACCCAAATCGTGTACCAAGGCTTGAGTGGCTTTGATATCTTGCAATAACTAGCAAATAGGTAGTTTGATTGACCAATGACAAGCTGCCCGAGATCTAGTTTTAAGCCGATAGTTCCCTTATTGCTTTCTCTCTCACCCAGTCCTCGGCCTCCAAGGGATTCGTATAGGTCACCACCTTGAAGTCCGATTAAACTTTCTCCGCTCTCATAAAGTGCAATTATTTCCTTTTCATTCGAAGCAACTTTTAACTTAGGGGATATTTCGGTTATGAATTGCCAGTTTCCAAGGTAGTCAGCTCTGTTGTTACGTTCAGGCATTAGATTTAGCTTTTTTGAGATTTCTCTTTCTTAACCAGCCGTAAACTATTGAGAATTCATATAGTCCATACATTGGTATGGCCAAAGCGAGTAGCGAGATTGGATCACCACTTGGAGTTATGACTGCGACGACTATAACAATTATGACAACTGCATAGCGCCACTGACGCCTTAACATCTCATATTGAAGCAAATTTAAGCGTTGCAATGTGATTAGAACCACAGGAAGCTGAAATCCAATACCAAAAGCCAGCATCATTTTTATTATGAACGTGATGTAGGCCTTCGCTCTAAATTCTGTAACGAGGTCCGTGCCGCCAATTGTTACTAGGAAATCTAATGCTCTGGGAAGCGTCGCAAAGGCCAGATAGCACCCAAACGCGAATAGTGACGCACCGAAACCGACCATTATTATCCCGTGACGCTTTTCATTACGATGCAAGCCTGGACTGATGAATTTCCAAAATTGCCATAATATAAACGGAAAGGCAAGAATGATACCTGAATATGCGGCGACCATAAAGCGTGTGTTTAAACCCTCTAGAGGTTCATCAACGCGAAGCGTGCAATCTCTTTCCAGAGTGTCGCAATAAGGTTGCAAGATAAAATCTAGTATCAATGGGTAAAGAATCCAGCCGGCAACTCCGGCGAGCGCTGTAGCTACAAGAGCACGAATTATTCTTGTTCGCAACTCACCGAGATGTTCAAGGACTCTCATTCGTCCCTCAGGATTACCTTTCTTCGTCAACATCTGATTCTCCATTTACTGGCTTTGAAAGTAGATCCATGCTCGAAGTGCTGTCAATCTCGTTTGACTCCTCTCGTATGAGCTCTTTGCCTCTTTCACGAGCCGCTTCCTCAATCGGGTCGTCAAAGGAATTTCGGATCTCATCTTGGAAGCTTTGATTAAACCGCCGAATTGTTGCCGCCAGCCTTCCTAAGGTGTTGGCAACTTCGGGGAGTTTAGAAGGGCCAATAAAAATTACTGTGACCAGAATGATGATCAGAAGCTCGCCGCCACCTATGTTAAACACAATTAAAGAGTACCCAAATGTGCCTATTTCACAACAATCCTACAAAAGTTTAAGGCTTCCCAATGGCCAAATTCGGATAAATGCCCGCCCGACAATATCGTCTGTATTTACTGGCCCAAAATATCTTGAGTCTCGAGATCCAGATCTGTTATCCCCCATAACGAAAATGAAATTTTCTGGAATAAGGCAAGTATTTGCTTCAGATTGCGGACAAAGATCTTTAAATGCAAAACCTTGAGTGGTAACTCCTTCAGCTAAATAGGGTTCAACCAGCAATTTGCGGTCTTTTCCCCCTCTTTCAGTTATGAATATCTCGCCATCTGATATCTCAATTATCTCTCCTTCTGTTGCAACTACTCTCTTTATTAAGTCTATTTGATTGCTTGTCCCAACTTCAGTTCGTTTAAATACAACAAGATCTCCCCTGCTTACTTCTCCAAATTCATAGCTGAGTTTGTTAACGAGTACCCTGTCTCCTATCTGTAGCGCTGGCGTCATGGAGGATGAGGGTATGTAGTATGCCTGCATTAAAAATGTTTTGATAAGGAAAGCAACCAGTAATGCTCCAACGATTACTGCAAGCCATTCAATTGTCTTCTTAACAGATTTTACTGACTTCTCTTCGTTAATTTCTTCAAGTGCCTCGGCGCTATTGAAACTTTGATTCTCATCTGGGTACGGGTAATGTTCATAGCTTTCTATATCTTTAGTCAGACTGTGTTCATCTTCATTGTCTTCGTTGTAATTTCGTTTTTTAGTCAGTTCTTCGTTATATCCGTAAGAACTATTTAACGCACGACTGACGACATCTTCTACCCAGTCAGATTCATTATTTTCAGAATTTTGATCTTCTTTACTCATTCAAACCATATCTATCAAGAATTCGTTTCGCTAAGTTGTATCCAGCATCAGTGTCAACATTGGGTGCCGCTTTAACCAGTATCGTCTCTGGGTCTAATTGCAATAAAAGTCGACCCAACCATATGTTGGAAGACACTGGAAGAGTTACTTCAATCATATTACCCTGTTTTTCAATTACAGAAGTAGTTGGATATTTAGAGATAATCCAGCTATCTGTTTCTTTGATCAGTAAAGTCGCCCATCCTTCCGAAGAGAACTGGAACTCAAGGTGAATGGGGTTACGAGCAGATTCAGCTTCTAGGCTCTCCAAAAACTCTATGTCTATATTCTCATCAGAGATTTCTGCATGAATGATTCTGTCCATGCGAAAGGTTCTCATGTCACACGCCATGTCGCAATAAGCTCTCAGGTAGAGATACCTGTCGTTTATCCCCAAACCTAGTGGCTGAATGATTCTCTCACTTGAGTAGTCTTCATTAAATGAGTAATAACTGATAAACATTTTTTTTCTGTTTAGCAATGATTCATTAGCTATTGAATAGACTTCGGTATCCCTGACACCGGGGTCTACGACAACTTGATCTTGAGTCGCTCCAATACAGTTTGCTACTTTTTCCAAAGCAGTCGCCAGCGATGAATGAGCTGGATTGTCATCAGTTAATTCTAAAAGCATCTTTCCCTTAGCTAGTAAGGAGAAAGCTTCCGAATAAGTTAGATTCAATGGTCGTGCGAGATAATTTGCTTGGCTAATCCAAACTTCGTCGTCTTGAAGATTAATTTCAATCAAGTTGTCCGGTGTATGTGGGTGGGGTCCGACAAAGAATAATATCTTTGTCAGATCATTTAGAAGTGTTTCACGAGGATACTGAAACCGATTTACCAATTCATCAAGCGTTGCCCCGTTATGCTCTATCAGCCAAGGGACCATTGAAACTAAACGTTCAAGCCTTTCGGTAGCTTTAAGCATTATTTTCCTCGTAAGAGTTCTGAAGGTGCTTTATACGTTCAATTAGCTTTTCTTTAAGAAAATGTGGTTCGAGTATTTCAGCATGATCCAATAAGAGTAGAACTCTGTTGATAAAGGATTCATAATTCTTTACGGTGAATGCTGCGACTCCATCTCCATCTGTATTTATCGTTACTGGTATATCAAGATTGCTTTTCACCCATGAAATATGTGATTTATCAATTAGGACTTTAGCTATAACTTCGTCATCATCACCGTAGGAGAAATACGAAAAGTCGGCTCCAGAGAGCGAATCAGGTAAAACATATTCGTCTGGAATATCTCCGATAGATAGACCCTGAATTCGGTCAGTTCTAAAAGATTTAACTGAACCAGTTTCAATTTCTCTTCCTGTCAAATACCAATGTTCACCTTTAAATTGAAGAAGATAGGGCTCCAAGGTCCTATCTTTAGAAGAATAAGAAAAAGAAGCTTTTTTCTTTTCGGAAAGAGCTTCAAAAAGTCTATTAAATACGTCAGGGTCGCCGATCGACGCTGAGGTGCCATAATCCACTCCCTGCTTTGAGTATCCTCCTAGCTTTCTTAGTGCTTCTTCTTCAGTTAGTTCACCTAAAAGATGAATGCTATTAGATGCATAATTAAGTTGTGACAGTTCCTCGTCAGTTAGATCAAGATCAGGTAGGTAATATTTTTTGTTATCAAGAAAGTATGCTTCCGCTGATTTTCCGGAAGACCCAACTGAAATTACATCTAAGGGAACTCCCATATCCTTTAATGCCGCTTTGTCTCTACTAAATTGTTTCCTGAAGGCAACAAGATTGTCAGGATACATATTTATTTTTCTTCTTAACTCTTCGGCGGTTTGTGGTGTTGATGCGTTAAGCAATTCGGCGAGAAGCTTTAAGATTCTCTCTAGTTTTTCTGCTGCCATAACTTTACGGTAACTCTAATCTACGTTTGCTAGAGGCTTTCAATTAGTTTTTCTACCCTTTCATCGCTAGATGCGAAAGGGTCCTTACATAAAACAGTCCTTTGTGCTTGGTCATTTAACTTTAAATGAACCCAATCCACTGTATAGTCACGATTCTGTTCCTTCGCGCGCTTTATAAAATCTCCTCTTAGCTTTGCTCTTGTAGTTTGAGGTGGAGTTGTAACAGCATGAACAATATCTTTATCGCTGCAGACTCTTTCTACCAAACCAGATTGTTGCATTAAATAGAATAAGCCTCTAGATCGATCCACATCATGGTACTGCAAGTCAAGCAACGCAATCTTGGGATCAGACAAATCAAGCGAATGCTTTCCTTTATATCTATCTATTAAATGAAATTTTGCAACCCAATCGCATTCTCGATGTAGCTGAAATGGGTCTCTTTTGAGTCCATTTAAGCAATGTTCCCACATCGTTAGTACTTGTCTCTCTTCATCTGAGAGTTCACGTCTTTCGGAAAATTTTATCGCCTTTTCTAAAAATTCAGATTGTATGTCTAAGGCACTTAGCTCTCGGCCATTTGCTAAACGCACTTTTCTCTTACATGTAAAATCTTGGCTTATTTCTCGTATGGCTCGTATAGGATTTTCGAGCGTCAGGTCACCCATTACTACTGTTCGTTCCTCGAGCATCCGGAGAACAAGCGAAGCTGATCCAATCTTCAGAAAGGATGCATATTCGCTCATGTTAGAGTCACCTACTATTACGTGAAGTCGTTTATACCTATCTGCATCGGCATGGGGTTCATCTCGAGTATTTATTATTGGCCTGCTTCTAGTTGTAGCACTTGAGATACCTTCCCATATATGCTCTGCTCTTTGACTAATACAATACGTTGCACCTCTTGCAGTATGTAGTACTTTGCCAGCACCAGAATAAATTTGTCTACTCACAAAAAATGGGATAAGTACTTGGTCGTAATGAGATATATCTTCGCTTCGGGTGGTGCAATAGTTTTCATGTGAACCATATGAATTTCCTGCTGAATCAGTATTATTTTTGAAAAGATAGAGGCGGCCGTCTATCCCTTCTTCTTCTAGACGTTTTTCGGCATTTTGTAGGAGTTGTTCAAGTATTCTCTCTCCTGCCTTATCATGTGCCACCACGTCATATACCGAATCACATTCTGGTGTGGCATATTCCGGATGGGAGCCGACATCTAGATACAATCTAGAACCATTTTCTAGAAACACATTACTGCTTCGACCCCAGGCAACCACTCTTCTGAACATGTAACGCGCAACTTCATCTGGGCTCAAACGTCGTTGTCCGTTAGAGGAAACACAAGTTACCCCATATTCACTTTCTATTCCAAAGATACGGCGTTCCATCAAGTCTCCATTTCATACGCTAGATGAAATTTTCAAGATTTGTATAGCGGAATGCTAATTGATCAGATCTTGAATTTCTGAGGTGGCTATGCGACGGAATGCTCTTCGGCCATTTTTAATTGAAAGTTCTGCCACTTCCAAGTCATCTGGCTCAATATCATGCTCTCCTGCGGTTAGAGCATCGATACAGACATTTAAGGATTTCTTTAGTGGCATATTATCCTTATATAAGGTTTGAAATCTTTCAAAAATTGCTTCGCTTTCACCACCTAGAACGGCGAATGAACTTTCATCTTTGACAGTACCATCGTAGAGAATATGGAACATTTGATTTCGAAGATTCTCACCTTCGAAGTCTACTTCCGCTACAAGTATTTCTACTTCCATGGGTTTCATCTCGTGAGTAAAAATGTGTCCGAGCATCTGGGCATATTGATTTGCAAGGCTTCTAGCATCAACGTCGTCACGACTGAAAGAGTATCCCTTTAAGTCAGCATGTCGTACTCCAGCAATTCTTAATTGATCAAATTCGTTGTATTTCCCTACACCCGCGAATGCTATTCGATCATAAATCTCACTTACCTTATGCAAAGTATTTGAGGGGTTCTCGGCCACAATTAATATGCCTTTTTTAAAGGAGGCAGCAATTAAAGCTCTACCTCTAGCAATGCCCTTCCGTGCATAATCAGCACGATCTTCCATCATTTGTTCGGGGCTCACATAAAACGGCATGCTCATTGTAGATCCTCGTTGCGCGAAATACGATTTTCAATAATCCTATTGAATATTAATGACACATCGGAATGAGTCATGGGTGAGTATCCATCTTCTGTTATTAATGAAATAGTTGGGAATACATCCCGTATCAAGTCCGGGCCGCCTGTCGCAGAGTCTTCCTCTGATGCTTCAAATATTGCGTTTGCAGCTAATTCGGTTGCATCAGATGATGACAATTCTGCTTTAAAACCTAATTTGATTACTGTTGTCGCATGTAAGCTTCCAGAACCTGTAGTGGCAAAGGATTTCTCCTCGTACCTACCTCCTGTTACGTCATATTGAAATATCCTTCCAATCTTTTCTCTTGTATCAAAGCCAGCGAATAACGGAATCACTAACATTCCTTGCATAGCTGCTGGAAGGTTTTGACGTATCATGGAGCTCAGCTGATTTGCCTTTCCTTCAAGTGAGAGCGATTTCCCCTCTACCTTTTCATAATGCTCTAGTTGAAGCTGAAATAGCTTCACCATCTCTATCGCAGGACCTGCGGCTCCAGAAATAGCAACTCCGGAGTAGGTATCAGACTGAAATACTTTATCTAACGTTCGGTGACTTATGTGGTGACCACTTGTAGCACGACGGTCTCCTGCGAGGACAACGCCGTCTTTGAATTTGATAGCAACACATGTTGTCCCATGCGCAAGGTTCTCAAGTGGATGTTGCACCGTAAGAGGTGCAATTTCATATTCTTTTATAAGAGCCGCAAAGTTTGGACCCGGATCGTCTTTAGTTGAAAAGCTAGGCAATGTCACACTTCAATGGTACCTGCAAGGAGGCGTGTCAACTACTGCCCACCCTTTTGCACATATGATTTAACGAATTCTTCTGCGTTAGTTTCCAACACGGAATCTATCTCATCTAATAGCCCGTCTAATTCGCTCGTAAGCTCAGAGTTCGCTTGATTCTGGCTTGTTTCGTCTTCGTTAAGCGACGTGTCTGAATCCTGATCAGGTATCTGATCTTTTGAATATTCTTGTTCAGCCATGTTTGCTCCTAGAGTAAGATATTAGCCCTTATAAAGACGTTAGTCATTTATTAGATGACTCTATTTCTGCTATCAATTCGTTAGGAGAAGTTACTCGCCCTAATAATGATCTAACTTTTTCTAAAGATCCTTCACTTGGGTCAAGGATTGGAATTCGTTTAAGATGATCACCTTCCAATCGAAATACCAGCGAGTCCCAATTAGCTGAAACTATTGAGTCAGGCCATTTTTGCAGACACATACCTCGAAAGTAAGCTCTTGTTTCTTCTGGAGGGCTATCAATTCCTTTAGTAATTTCACTATCAGTAATCAATTTTTTTAAACCAATAATTTCAGATATTCTCTTTTTCTGCCTTACATCGTGATACTGCAAGGCAAGCAATCGTACTCTTGGGTCAAATACAGATGTATTATTCCGGTTGGCAAAACTTTCAATTAAGAGTCTTTTTGCGATCCAATCTATTTCTGAACGGAGACTTTCAGGGTTCTCCTCTAAACCTGTCAATATTTTTTCCCAAGTACTTATAATTTTATTGGCAACTTCTCCCCCAGTGAATTCTCCTCCACCCTTTTCGATATATGCCGAAGCGGAATTAAGAATCTCCCACTGTGCTTCTAACGCTGTGATAGTTGATCCGTCATTCACCAATAGCTGTTTTTTTAATGTTAGATCGTGCGAAACTTCTTTAATACTCCGGACTGGATTGTCGAAGACGATTCTTTTGCTCAGAAAGCTATCTTCAATCATTGCGAGTAATATTGATGTCGATCCTACTTTCAAAAATGTTGCGGTTTCACTCATATTTGCATCGCCACAGATAACGTGAAGGCGCCTATATTTTGTAGCATCTGCGTGCGGTTCATCTCTAGTATTTATGATGGGACGTTTTAAAGTCGTCTCCAAACCGACTTCTTCTTCAAAGAAATCTGCGCGCTGAGTTAATTGATACTTAATTGAATTTGAATCGATTCCAGTAGCTTCGACGCCGATTTTGCCCGAACCTGTGAAAATCTGCCTGGTGATAAAGTGTGTCGTAGCGTGGCAAATGATGTCTCCGAATGGGGTAAGCCTATCGACTAAGTAGTTCTCATGGCAGCCATATGAGTTTCCTTTTCCATCTGAATTGTCTTTGTAAACGATAATTTCCTCTTCAAGAGGAAGAGCCTCGTTCGCAAGAGACATCGCTTTTTCAAGAATTTTCTCCCCACTACGATCGTATTTAACTACCTGGAAAGCGTCAATGCATTCGGGAGTGGAGATTTCTGGATGCGCATGGTCTACGTAAAATCTTGCGCCGTTCTCTAATACTGCGTTAACAAGATGGGTCTCCACTAGAGGCGGTAAAGACCCTATAGGGGCTAAGCCCCTTGCATCGTTATCCGGCGTCTCATCGTTGAAATCCCATTCTACTGTGTATGCAACTCCGCCTTTTGTAGATAATTCAGCTTGTTTCGCATAAGCATTTACTAACACTGATGAAGCATGTATTGGATTTTGTTCATCAAGTTTTGGTTGAATTATTGCGTATTCAGTTTCTATGCCGCAGATCTTGGGGATGGCCATTTATAAATATTGACCTGAAATTGTTTGAGTGCTTTCTGGAGTCATGTCAGCATTTAATAAGGGTCTGATCATTGATATCCGCTCGCCTTTCTTTCCAGAAATCTTTGCCCAGTCATCGGGGTTTGTTGTATTTGGCAAATCTTCATGTTCACTGAACTCTTCTCTTACGGAACGCATCAAATCATCAAATGTGAGGCCTTTCTCGTCTGTCTCAATGAATCTTTTGATCGCATGTTTTTTCGATCTACGTACTATGTTTTCAATCATGGCTCCTGAGGCAAAATCTTTAAAATGCATGATTTGTTTGTCTCCATTTTGATAAGTAACCTCGAGAAATTCGTTACGCTCTTCTGTGGCATACATTTCTTCGACTACCTTTTCAGTCATTACACGTATTGCTTTATCAATGTCACCTCCGCCTAGGTCTTCGATACAACTGGCGGAGATAGGAATATCTGAGTTTAGGTATTGTTCAAAAATTGCAATTGCTGAATCATGGTCTGGTCGGTCTATTCTTATCTTTATGTCTAGCCTTCCTGGTCTTAAGATAGCTGGATCAATAAGGTCCTCTCTGTTGGAAGCTCCTATAACGATTACATTGTTGAGTTCCTCGACTCCATCTAGTTCTGCTAGCAATTGGGGAACGATAGTTGATTCCATGTCCGAGCTTATTCCGCTTCCTCTAATTCGATAGAGAGATTCCATTTCGTCAAAGAAAATTACTACTGGATGCCCGTCTTTTGATTTATCTCTTGCTTCTTCAAAGATAACTCGGATTTGCCGTTCAGTTTCACCAACATACTTGTTAAGCAATTCGGGACCCTTAATATTGAAGAAATAACTTTTAATAGTTTTATCTGGTTGTTCGCTTAAAGATTTGGTAGCTAGGGAATTAGCGATTGCCTTGGCTATAAGCGTTTTTCCACAACCTGGTGGACCGTATAGCAATATTCCTCGCGGGGTAGGCAGTTTGTGTTCTGAGAATAGTTCCGGATAAAGAAAAGGCAACTCAACCGCATCTCGGATTAGTTCGATTTTTTCATCCAACCCGCCAATATCCTCGTAAGTGATATCAGGTACTTCGTATGTAAGGTGTTTCTGGCTTTCTGGGTTATTTACCACTTCCACCACCACGTTAGTTTTGCTTGCTACGAGTAAAGAAGCCCCAGGCTTCAACTCATTTCCTTTAATCTCATTAGCCAAGTTCATGATCATTTCTTGATCAGCTCTACCTTTTACAAGCGCTCGATTACTTTCTGTAAGAACTTCGATGAGGGTGACGATTTCTCCTAAATTTTCCGTATTCCGATGAAGTACGACATTTAGTGATTCGTTTAATGCAACTTCGTCGCCTTCAAGTAGATCCGAGATACTGATATCAGGGTGAAGATTCACTCGTAGTTTTTTGCCGTTGGAATCGACATCAACTGTGCCATCTTCGTTTGCTTTTAAGAAAGTACCGTACCCTATCGGAGGTTGGCTTAGCTTAGCTACTTCAACCTTAAGTGCAGCAATCTGAGTCCGTGTTTCATTTAGAGCAGCTATAAGTTTGTCGTTCTCCTTGGCAGCCTTGGCTAACAGAATTTTTGAATCCCGAAGCTTTTCTTCGAGCAGCGCAATACGCTTTGGAGCTAACGAGTTGGTCTCTGACAATTTATTATTTCGTTCTCTAAGTGATTCGAGTCTCGTACGCAGATTTTCTATTTCAATTTGTGACTTTTCCAATTGTCGTTGTAGATCATTTACCGCCATATTTCTATCGTAGAAGCCTTGGGCCTTAATAGCCATGCCTTCTTGTTATATTTAACTTTTTTTGCCATGTGACATACTTCTCGCAGAAAGTGTTTTAACATCCACACATTTCTTATAAGATTTGTACATAATTAGTTTGTACTGAAGTAGCGAAGGATATAAATGAAAGTTTGGATTGACCAAGATCTCTGTACCGGCGATGGACTTTGCGAAGAAATAGCCCCAGATGTTTTTACGCTTCTTGATGATGGATTAGCGTATGTCGTAGAGGGTGAGAAAGTCTACTCCGATCCAGGTGGCCCTGAGGGATTAGCTGTTGTTCCTGATGGACAAGAGGAAGCTACGATTGAGTCTGCAGAAGAGTGTCCCGGAGAATGTATTTATCTTGAGGTATAACTGATGCGATTAACTTCCTAGGTATCTCGTACTAGTTATGAACCCTGTGTGGGCGACCATCCTATGGTCTGGCCTAACCGCTCTTCCATCTACATGCCACGATCGAGAAAGTATCTCTTGCGTTTTGGTCATTGCAAAACTATCTTCTTTGAGTCTGTCTGTAAGTCGTGACACTTGCATAATACTTGGTGAGTAAGAGACAAGAATACCTCCTGGTCGTAAGCAATTCTCGACGTGATCAATGACACGCCAAGGTTCAGGAATATCTAAGACGATTCTGTCATAGTCGGAACCATTCAATTGCTCGTATGCGTCTCCAATTATTACCCTATAACGGTCACTTATCGTTATATCTGAAAAGAAAGCTTCAACGTTCTTGCGGGCTCTTTGTGCAAAGTCTTCCCTTATTTCAATTCCGGTTACATTTGCTCCAGCTCGTAATAGTGCTATTGACAATGCGCCAGACCCGACTCCGGATTCAAGTACTTTATCTCCTTTAGCAATATCAGCAGCAATTAGAATAGGCCCAATATCCTTTGGATAGATAATCTGTGCAGAGCGTGGCATTTTTAAAATAACATCAGACATTGTAGGTCGTAGTGCGAGGTATTCAAGACCACCAGTAGATTTGACCGTTATTCCGTCTTCTTTCCCAATTAAATCGTTGTGGGAGACAAAACCAGAATGTGAATGAAACTCTAAGTTAGATTCTAAGGTGAGTAGGTATCTCCGATCCTTCTGATCTACAAGCAATAGCATATCCCCTTCTTGGAAGAGCCTATTTACGTTCGTCATATTAGAAACATTTCAGCGTTAGATTTCAGTCTCATTGTTTGAGTGACGAAAATATTTTCTTACATTGGGAAATAGTTGAATTTGGACAATGGGGCCCTTTTGTGCTTTACGTTTGCGCTTTGTACTACCTCGTAGAAATATTCCTAGAAGCGTCATCGCTGATGGTCCAATTCTCTGCAGCACTGAAAATCCACCTGATATTGTCATGAGTTCACTTTTGAAATCTTCAATTTTTTCTTGAATATCTGAGGGCGTTATCTTTTCTGAATCATCGGAGCTCATTGTGTCTCCTCAAAGCTTTTAGGGAAACTATTATCACAATTAATAAACATACGAATACCAGTACATATGGCATAAACGAAAGAGAATCACTGAATAATGAAATCTCATTTTGTAGTAGCCTGAGCATCCCTAATGCACCAAAACCGGCTCCGGCGGCTAGGAATAACATTCCTAGTAGACCTAAAGATAGCCATCTAGTTAGTGCTGTTATGGGGTCCCTAATTTCTTGTTTGGCATACCGAATAAGAAGGGAACGCAATTCAGTAAGTTTTTCAGAAATTATATCCTGCTCAATTTTCATTATCTCTACTCGCTACGAATTGACTATCAAGTCTCCCCTTGTTGAAGTCTACTCATAGCTGCAAGCGTTTCACGTTCAGATGTGATTTGTGCCAAGAGCAGACTAGAACGTTCCTTTGGGTTTTCAGCTGCTAGTAATTTGTATTTGTCTAACTGTCCCAATGGGGCTAAAGCGCATGCTGTGAAAAGATCTACATTCTCTAAAGACTGTATATCCATGCTTTTTGCTGGTATGGCCCCCATTTGAACAAGAAGCACATAACAACGTTCAAGTTCTTCGATTATTTCCCGTTTAAATTGGAAGTCATAATCTGCATTTTCATCTTCATCTAGCTCTTTTATTCGAGCAACAGGGTATGGATTGTCAGGCAGCCACTTTGTTACCATTATTTTTTTGATGCCTAGACAATGTACGGCAAGTTGATTTGTCCTCAGTTCTTTCAAGTCAGTGATTTTGCATAGTGTGCCGTAAGAAAAACGGCTGTCCTGACCGCCGACTTCATGGCCTTTCTCTATTAAACATGTTCCCAAAAAAGAGTCATTTTTTGTCAACTCAGAAAATAACTTCAAATACCTTGGCTCAAAGATCCTTAAGGGCAGAAGACTGCCTGGGAAAAGTACTGACCCTAGAGGGAACATAGCTAGCTCCTGCATTTCACTCGATTACCGACCTTGGCCCCATTTCTTCGAGCGTTTTGCCGCCTGTAAATTCGCTTAATGTCTGAGCAAGTCCGTTCAGGAAGCTCTCATGAATGTTCTTTGCACGTTCTGCATCATCGTAGTTAGCGATATAGGTAATGTGCATCTCAAGGCCCTCTGGAGTGGTATAGGAGCCGACCATAGCACCACGGTCTGTTTCAAAGGATGTATATGCAACTAGATTTGACTCGAATGGAGTTCCTAGAAGCACGTTACTGACGATACCTTCAGTCCCAACTAATGGAAGTGCCTTTTTTAGAGTGATTCCATATTCACCGTCCTGAAGAATGCCCTGGAATAATCCGCATGTAGCTTGATTGTCACGACTTAAACCTGAACCGTCAATGAGCAATAGTTCAGTATTTGGGAGACTGTTAGCAGTTAAGATTTCTGGCAATGATACAAGGCCACTTCCAGTTGATCCTTGTCCGGTTCGAGAAAGTCCAATTTCTTTAAGGATCATCTCTGCTGTCACATTATCGTCATTCGTTAGCATCTGCTTTGTTATCTGATCTAGTGTTGGCGATTTAATCGTCAGGAGTTCGACAAGAGTATCCTGCTCAATATTATTGATTTCTTTCGCCGCTCGAAGGATGATAACGCCGCGCGCCTCAAGTAGATCATCGAAATTAGCTGCAAAACTTTTAGCGGGATTTACACTTGGCGTTAAGGGTAAAGGATTTTCACCACGCTGTTGGGAATAGTTTTGTTTCAATCCGTCAAAGCCACTATCCAGCAGTGAGGCAGAAAGTGAACCAATCTCAGCAGATTCTTTCAACTCTTGTCCCCAACCTACAATCGTTCGCTCTTCGTCGTAGCGACTCTCATTTACAACTACTGCTCCTTGGATGAAGAGAATATTCATAGCAACAGTTAAATCGGCCATTTCATCTGCACTAGTCCGAATCGAACTATATGAGTCCGGCAGTAATTCCATGAACGCATCCGTCCGGATAACTGGATCACCGCTTCCGAATACGTACAAATCACTACTTAGAAGGTTGCCATCTGCATCAGTTTCTCGATCGGCAGAAATAACTGTTTCATATTGATAATCTGCTCCCAATTGTGCAAGCGCTGCATAGGCGGTAATAATTTTTTGTGTACCACCAGGATTCAGCGGAAGTTGTTTCTGGAACTCAAAAAGTTCTTCCCCACCCGCCGAAATAGCGAAACAACTTGAGTTTGGAAGGGAGTTTACTAGCTCTGAGAGATTTTCTTGTAATTGCTGAGTTGCTAATGGAGAAGTGAGGAGTTCTGGTGCACGCCGTAACGAGAAAACGGGTGTTCCCAAATCCATTGTCTCAACGGTCTGTGCTGTGCTGATCGGAACTTCTTCATAGGCAAAACGGTCTTTGAAGTTCAACAAAGCAATCAAGACAGCCAAAATCAATAAAGGTAATGTAATTCTTTTGAGAAGTTGCAGCACGATCAGAGTCTAGTTGTAAATTCTCATATCTGTTATCAACCCATACGTTCTCCGTCGGAAAAAATTGTCATTGCTTCTAGAGCTTTTACTGCTGTTAAGGGTGAACTGAAGCACGCTTCGCCAAAATCCTTTAAGGTTTTTGGTCCTGCATTATGTGAATCGGTAATTCCGATTTCTGTTGCAACGAACACCGGTTTTTCAAAATCTTTTGATGCTTGCATTATGGCTTCCGCGTATCTCTTTTCTTGGGAGATATGGAAATTAGCCATCTTTTTCGTCTCAGTAGTTGCTACAGGGCTTTCTATATAAGTTCTAGCGACATTACCTTGGATCCCTAGCCCTAAGAAAATCATTGAATCAACTTGTGGATGTTCGAGTATAAGCGGAATAAGTGCAGGAATCGTATCCCTCGTTTCGCCACCAGCTAGATCCACCGGGTTACTTTTACTCCACCGAGGGGGCAAATATTCATTAATTTGCTCTTCTAGATCTTGTGGCAGTTCTAAGAGTTCTAGATTTGACCGAGAGATTGCGTCAGCAGTGATGACCCCCCAACCACCGGCAGTTGTTACTACAAT
>CEQY01147462.1_pt1 | contig 15483 bp, 13 predicted proteins | sample 361391 | NCBI WGS metagenome assembly CEQY01 (sample SAMEA2621075, study PRJEB7988) | marine metagenome | isolation source: saline water (ENVO:00002010), including | reverse complement strand
TTTTCATAAATATAAATTATTTCATCAGCATTTTTCATCATTTTAGACAATGTAATTGAAATAAAATTTTTACTAGAGGATTCCTTAAGCTTATAATCATCATTTTCAAATAACATTAAAAGCTTATCCTTTTCCGAGATTGGAACAATAAATTTAAACATATAATTACAAGGAAATTTATGGACTGAATTAATCCTTTCTAAAAAACTACTTTTGTTCCAATTCAAATTAAAAGAATTTGTATCTATAATCGCTTATGTCAGAAAACCCTTTAATTGCTTTATCTATTTTTAAAGGAGAGGCTAGGTTAAGTGCCTCGAGCAATGAATTAGAAAAAGGTAAATAATCTTCTTGTTCAGAAAAACTATCTTTTGAGTTTAATTGTAAAATTAAAACGCCGTCATCAGTAGCAAAAGGTTTAGTTTTTTCAGATTCATCCATAGAGAAAGCAACTCCTATAGCATTTGGAGAATATCCAACATTATTTAAAGAACTTGAACTAAGAAGTAAATTGTCCATAGTAAAAACATTAGCATTAATACCATAAGACGCAGCAATTTCATCTAAAGAACCTTCTATCCCAGATAATTTATCATTTACAAAATCAAATTTTTTATTATTAATAATTTTTCTTCTGATCGAAAACTTTACATCTTCTAATTCAGAAGTTCCCTCTTCTTTAATTTCAGATAAAATACCAATCACATATGAGTTATCCAATTCTATTACATTAGATATGTCACCTAAATCATCCACTCCATAAGCCCACATAATTAAAGATCTTGAGTTTTGTAAAGATCCAACAGTTTGATCGTTCTTCTTTATTTTATTAGAAGAAATTTTTAAACCAAGCTTCTCAGCAGCAGATAAAAAATCATCCATATTATTATTCTCAGATCTAAAAATTTCTGCTTGTCTATATGAAATGTTTCTTGTTACATCGCTAGGAATTATATCTTTAACAATTTTAGAAACTTTAAAAACCTTATTAGATTTTGCAGAACTTACATCAATTATGTGAAACCCAAAATCCGTTTCAATAATTCTATTAATTAAACCTGATGATCTTTTAGAAAAAACTGCTCTTTCAAAAGGATCAACCATTTGCCCTTCAGTAAACCATCCTAAATCGCCACCATTACTAGCCGATCCATCTTGACTATACATTCTAGCCATTTCACCAAAGTCACTTCCATTTCTTATTAAATTCAAAACTCTATTGGCTTCATTTCTAACTTCTGATTTAGGGTTTAAACTTTGATCATCCCACTTGAATAAAATATGCTTTGCTCTTGCACTAAATTTGTCTTCCTTAATGATTTCAGATAATTTATATAAAACATATTGATTATTTAAAATTTGAGGATCTATAATATCTCCAACATTAGGGTTTGAACCAAACAAATTCTTTATTTCATCCTCTCTTAATGAAATATAAAAATCCAAATCGTCTGAATTAATTGAAGAAAAAATAGAATCACTAGAAGATTGATTAATAAGTGATTTTAAATTATTCATTTCTTCCTTAACATAAAGAGTATCTTCAATAGAAGGACTTACATCAAAAGACACATATTTTATAGAACGAGATTCTTCTTGTTTATAATCATCTTTGTTATTAAAAAGAAATGATTTTAATTCATTATCAGAAACAGAAACTAAAGAATCACTAATAGAATAAAAAGGGACATATAAATAAGATATAGAAGAAGATTGATTAGAGTTTATATATTCACGTTTTGATTCTAATTTATTAACATAATTAGTTTTAGAAATAAGGTTTTCATATTTATCCCTTAGTCTTAAAGGGATTAAGTTTCTTTCAAAATTTGACCAAAATTGTTGTTGTTCAACGCTTTGGTTAGATAAATTCTTTAGAAAAAAAACAACCTGCTCTGATTCAAAAACTCCTGTCTCAGGACTTGTAAAAGCTTGTCTAACAACTGGGTGGATATTATTTCCCTGTACCATTTCAACAAGCTCAGAACTCGTAACAGTAATACCTAATTTATCATATTCATTTTGAAATGCAATGTCTTGAATAAATTTTTCCCAAACTTGTTCCCTTAAAAGTTGCACATCGTTAGGAGAAGGCGAAGTTCCACTATTCAAAGAAAAATTATAGGAAAACTCTTCATATAAAGATTGAAATGATGTGAAATCTATATCTTCACCCTTTATAGTACCAACAGTTGTATCATTCCCCCCAAATAAAGTTGAGTTAGGACCAAGTATATCACCTAATACAAAAGATGCTATTGAGAATCCAATAACAAAGACTAGAAACTTTCCCATCTTATTTCTTAACGTACCTATTATCGACATAATTAAAATTTAGGAAGCCAAAATTAATTTTTTTAAATGTAAAAAGTTATAAAATAGTTAATAAAATATCATTTTTTTAAAATAGAAAATATTAAAACATATGTATTATATCACTAATCTTCAAATTGTATGCTACCCATTGGTTTAATAATTCTATATGATGAAAAATCTTGATTTGATTCCATTCCTTCACCTTTATGCAATTCGCCATCCGTTTTAATAGTCAAAAATTTATCTGTAACAAATTTTTCTTTTTCAGGATACCACAATAATTCTTCAGTATTTAATACATCTTTAGTTTCAAGGTTAGTTAATATAACATTTCCAGTAGCCTTATAATAATTGTCATTATAAAACTTTATAACATAATTGGCAACAAATGTAGCGATGATTTTTTTTTCTTCAGTTGAATAAACCTCCATAAATAAGCCTTGAGGATATTCTTCATTTTCATTTTTATATACAAAATATTCTTTAGAATTTAATTTTAATCGTAATCTTGAGTTATCACTATATGAAGTCATACTATTATACATTTCGATAACCGGCCCACCATAATCTTCAGGAATAGATTGAGTTTTTGTATCTAAAGAACAACCTAATAAAAATAAAGATGATATTGAAAAATATAAAAGTTTCATCATCTATGATCAATGAACATCAATCTCCTTTTGATAATAAAGTAATTTCCTCATTAACCCAACAAACATTTAAATCAACTGACTTAGACTTAGAATATCCACTACTTTTAATTTCATCTGTTGTAGGAAAAAACATCATTGCTTCATTCATTTTTTGATCATTTTGACTTTTTTCATACATTTTATATGCAGCAATAGCAACTAATTTTTTTGAAAACTGATCTTCACCTATATCTGAACATCTATTGATTGCCGTCATATATATATTTCCAATTAAAGTATAGGCTTCTAATCTTTCCGGAGATAATTCAATTACTTTAAATGCATTATCTAGTGATTCTTCAAAATTATTGCTAATGATTAACATCTGTGCTTTTTTATAATATAAATCTGATTGTTGATTATCTAAAACCTTAATCTCATCATTAAATGCCTTGGCAACAACATTATCATTAGCTAGTTGATTCTGCTGAGTTTCATTATTTGACATGCCAGCTAAAAGCATTTGTGATTCTTCTGACATTAAAGTATTGTTTCCGACAAAAGTACTAGTAATTTCTACTTCATCACTTGGCGGCTTGCTTTGAATATTATTTCCACTGTTGACTATCATTGCCTTTAAATCAGTGATGTCATTCAAAATCTGAGACATGGAACTAGTAAGTTCTCCTATCTGTGATTGAGTATCTTTTTGAAGGGTTTCAACATTTGAAGTTTGAACATCATTATACGATTCCAATTGAGAAATTAAAGTCTTCAATGAACTCAACTCTTCATTAGCTTCATCTTCACTTTGTGCTGACTCATAGTCAACCAATTTACCTTTTAGATCATCTATCTCTTTCTGAGTTTCAGCTAACTGTTTCTCTGTACTTCTTTCATCTTTTCTCGATTTTCTATTTTCAACTTTGGATAAAACTTTTTCATATGAACTTACAATTTCATCTAAATATTTTTCGCTTTCCTTATCACCTTTGTTATTCCTTTTTCTGATAGAAGATGAAATCTCATCAAGTTCTTTTCTCATTGTTTTATTAGCTCTCTTCTCCGATTCTTGAATTGTTTTAGTTAATTGATCTTCTTTTTCAATTATTTCAAGCGTTAAGGTTTTTAATTCAGCAAGTTCAGCTGATTTATCTAAGGATTTAATATCAGTCAACATACTTGAAGAAACCTCTTCTAAACTCTCTATTTGAGAATTTAAAGATCCGATTATAGAAAAAATACTATCATTTTTTGCTTGTTGAACTTTATCTTTAAAATCATCTTTTTCATCTGATTGAAGGACTTGGTTATTCATGCTCATCTGTCTTAATAACTCATAAGCAATATCAAGTTCTTTCTCTAATTGTGTAACTCTTGAAGAGTCATTATTTCCTGGAACTGATGTAGACATAATTTCACTTATTTGAGACTTTAAATCATCATCTAACTGACCATTTTGTGACATTTGATTTGCTATTTGATTATTAAGAGTAGCTAATTGCATTTGCATATCAGAATAATTTTCAGCAATTTTAGCTAAGGCTGCAGCATCTTCTTTATATACATTAGCATTATCTTGTAAATCTGCTACGAAACCGACCTGAGATCCTAAAAGTCCTCTACCATCTTCCCCCGATAGAGCTTTTGATAAAAAACTAAATCCAAAAATAACAATTGACAATAATACACATACAATTGAAGCTTGAAAAGATACGTGGTTAAAGTTATCAGAAGTGTCAATTTTAAATATAAAATACCATAAAGCAAATGCAATCAACCCTGCACCAGCTAAAGAAAGTACAATTGGAACAATGAAGTCTCCATATAAAGGAAGAACAAAGTCTTGGATAATAAAACCTATAGCACCTGCAGCACCAACATTTTTAGATAGAAGTTTCACAATTGGAATGCTATCAATTAAATCTTGTATTGTTTTGGCATTTAATTTCATAAAATTTAATTTATTCTTTTTTCTAAATTTACAGTTTCATTAATCCAGCAATCTACTTTCAATTGTTGTTTAACTTCATAATTTTCAGTAAAAATTTCTTCAGCAGAAGGAAATTGTGCTTTTGCTGATTGTGCTTGTTTAGTATGTCCACCTCTCATATACATTTTATAAGCAGCTATAAAAACTAACCTGTCTTTTACTCTACTTTGACCTTTTTTACAATCCTCATAACTTGCCATATACAAATCACCTATAAATTTATATGCTTCTCTATAAGAATTATTTTCAATCAACGCTTCTAAAGCACTTTGTTTTGCATTAACTTTTTGATTATTTTTTCTATATAACGTAGCCTTTAGTAAATGTAACTCAGCCTTTTGGTTTTTATCATCTGATACTTCAATTGCTCTGTCGTAATATCCCAAAGCCTCAGAAAGATTATCTTGAACATTAGAAGCTATAATCTTAGCAATTCCAACATCTGGAGTATTTTCAAAAATAATCTTCGAAGCAGTTAATACAATTCCAGTAAAACCACATTTATTTTTCCTAGACAACATAAAAATTTCTTTTGCAAGATTCAAAACTGCTGGATTATCTGAAACAGGTGCAATATCATCGTAATTTGTTTGCATGATTTCTCCATCAATATTTGATGTTAAGTTTGTTAATTTTGGACCTAGTTTATTGAAAATAAAATCACAATCAACAGTTACGGTATTTGTTAATAACTCATCTACCAAACTCTGATATTTTTTTAGACGTTCAAGGTTTTTTTCATACTTAAGCTTCTCATCATCATTATGAATACTAATATTCATATTTTCAGTTGAAATTTTTCTACTAATAACATCTGTTATCAAGGTATATTTTTCTAAAATTTCATCATCACTAATATTATCAGGAAAAGATGCTTTATATCTTCTCATTAAGTCCATAAATGAAACTATATTATTGTTAGAAATTTTATCATCATTAAGTTCATAAGCTCTATTAAATAGTTCATATAAAAAAGAAAATTGATCTTTGTTGGACTTATAATATTGATATGCATAAAATGCTTTTCTATTAATAACATAAGCTTCTCTTTTGAAGTATTTTATCCTTAAATCAAACATCTCTAGTGCTTTTTCAATTAACTGATCGCGTTTAACTTTATCTTTTTCATTTTTAATAAGGCATTGATAGATTTTAATACCGTTCTGATAAAGTGAAACATGAAGGTTCGGCACACTATCAAGAAGCCAAGTATGTGATTCGAGAGCTGCTTCACAGTTCCCTTCTTTTAAATAATCAGTATATAAAACATTTTTTTCTTCTGCTGAACTTTTATTATCAGGCCAATTCCAACCAGGCTGAGCAGAAACCAGTGATGAAAAGATGATATTAACAAATAAGAAGGCAATAAATCTCATAATAAGTCAATGTTATTTAGGTAAAATTAATCAAATTTTCTTTTAATGAACCAAATATTGTTAATTGAACTTCCCAAAACAAATTTAAAATAACGTTCTCTAACAAAAGTTTTATCTACACTTCCCCTAATACCCATTTCCATTGCAACATTAATTCTTGACAAAGAACCAACTGGGAGAGATAAACCTAGATTCAATCCTAAATTATTAATTTGATTGTTATTTATCAAATATGGAGATTTTTTAAAAAAAACACCAAACCTATACGTAGATCTTTTTAAATATTTATCTACATTTTGAGCATCTGGAATAAATTCAATTCCTGAAGAAATTTTCAAAAAGTTTTTATAAACCACTTTATCATAATTGTCTTGAAAACCACTTCTATTGTTCCAAGACTGTAGTTTTACTTCAATACCAACAGAAAATTTGTCTAATTTTTCATAAGAAAAACCAATTCCATAACTTTTTGGTATAGAAAATTTTTGAATTTCATGATTAATTAGAGTGTCTATTGGCACAACATTAGTTGTATTAACTAATCTTCTTTCCAGTCTAGAAAAACGATCTGCATTTAATGAAGATTTTAAATCATAAATGAAACCTATTTTTAAAAACTTATCTTCTACTAATTCTTTTTTATAGAATAATCCTGATGTCAAATTATAATCATTGTATGAAGAGCTTTCATAATGGGTAGTATAAAATTTTTCTTCATTAGTTAAAATAACACTTGTTTCATTTTTAACATTTCCAAAAATATATGACCCTTTTAGCCCAAGAGATAAATCTTTTGAAATTTTAAATCCATTAGACCAATATGCTTGAGTCAAGCCACCTTCGCCCTCATATCTATATCTTGCAACTGCAGAAGTATTCTCTAAAACCTCTTCGTTATATAAAACATAATTGACAGAACTAAATGGATTAAAGCCAAAAGATGAAACCCATTTTCCACTTTTTATAATTGGTACACCAAAACCAATATAGTTTAAATTAGCACTTCCATTTAAATCAGTTATTTTATTATTCGATACTTGTCTTAGATCAGAGGAAAGTCCCATTTCAAAAGTGGTAAAAATATTTGAAGTTAAAGCCGCTGGATTTTGATTGTTTAAATGCCAAACAGACCCATTACTAATCCCAACACCACCCATAGCTACATTATTGGAGTAGCCCAAATCATTTAACTCTCCAATACCTGTTACAGAAGTAAAGGGTGAAGTGGTTTGAGAAAATAATTTTAAAGTAAAAAATAAAGATATAAATAGTAAAAACTTTAGCTTCATTATATTCAAAAATTCAAAAGTATATTTTTGTAAATTTACAAAGATAGCAAAGATGTAAGGTTTATATAAAAAAAGAAAATATATTATAAGTTTGAATTTAAGAATTTAAAAAAATGAGTAATATTTTTAAAATAATAGGTATAATGTCTGGAACATCTTTAGACGGAATAGACATCGCTCACTGTACGTTTAAAGAAACAAGAGATTGGACATACAAAATTGATAAAGCAATAACAGTTCAATATCCTAAAAAATTAAAAAATAAATTAAAATCATCAATTGAACTAAGTGGGTATGATTTAATTAAATTGGATCATAGTCTTGGAGAATTTATTGGTAAAGAGATAAATAAATTTATAAAATATAACAACCTAAACCCTGAACTTATTTCATCTCACGGCCATACTGTTTTTCATAATCCAAAAGAAAAAATTGGTCTTCAAATAGGTAATGCAAACAAAATTTTATCAATTGTAAAATTACCTGTAATTAATAATTTTAGAGAATTGGATATCATTTTAGGTGGTCAAGGAGCTCCTCTAGTTCCAATAGGAGAAAAATTATTATTTAAAGGCTATAATTATTTCATAAACCTAGGAGGTATTCTGAATTTAACAAAAATTGATTCACGTAATATATATGCCTATGATGTAGTTGCTTCCAACTTAGTTTTAAACAACATTTCTAATAAATTAAATTTAGAATATGATCATAAAGGAGAAATAGCAAGAAATGGAAAACTTATACCAAAACTTTTTGATAAGTTAAATTCTATAGAATATTATAAAAAAAACTATCCAAAAACTATTGGGATTGAATGGATAAACAAAAATATTTATCCAACTATTTATAAAATAAATTATAATTTAAAAGATGTTATGAATACATTTTCTAATCATATTGCATACCAATTAATTAAAAATATTAATGGGAGAAAAAATAAAATATTAGTTACTGGTGGAGGAGCATACAATGAATATTTAATAGAAAAAATAAAGCTTTATGATAATAATAAAAATGAATGGATAATACCAAATGATAATTTAGTTAATTACAAAGAAGCTTTAATTTTTGCTTTTATGGGTTTATTAAAAAGAATGAATAAACAAAATATTTTAAATGACGTAACAGGTAGTAGGTTTAAAATTTCATCAGGAAATATTTCTGAAAGCATTTTTTAATTTATATTTTAGGTAAAATTTATATTATATGTATGAATTAATGGTCGTAGTTTTTGTATTAGGGTATCTTTGTATTACCCTGGAGCATCAATTAAAAGTTGACAAAGCTGCAGTAGCATTAGTAACAGGAATACTTTGTTGGACAATTTATGTTGTTGGTAAAGAACAAATTGTTGATTTAGATAAAGTTAAAGACCATGCTATTCATGAGTTTAGTTCTACCTACCCAGGAGAAATTACTGAAACGAGTGATGAATCAGTAAATGATGAGATTACATATGAAACGATAGCAGAATTTGTAACTGAGGTTCAACTATTTGAAATTCTATCAGAAATATCTAGCATTTTATTCTTTTTAATGGGAGCAATGACTATTGTTGAAATTATTGATCTTCACGGTGGTTTTAGAGTTGTTACAGATCGTATCAAAACAAGAAATAAATTGAAATTATTGTGGATTATTGGAATTATATCATTTTTCTTCTCTGCTGCCCTAGATAACTTAACTACTTCAATAATTATGGTATCCCTAACTAGAAAATTTATAAAAGATCAAAAGGAAAGATGGATGTTTCTTGGTATGGTAATTATTTCAGCTAATGCTGGAGGTGCTTGGTCTCCAATAGGGGATGTAACAACTACAATGCTATGGATTGGAAAACAAATTACAACTCAACAAATAATTTTGAATGTCTTTCTTCCCAGTTTAGTTTGCCTTTTAGTCCCATTGACAATAATGTCCTTTTACACGAAAGGAAATGTAGAACGACCCAGTGATGAAGAAAATAAAACAGCCCATCATACAACTAGACAACAAAGAAATTTGGTTTTTGGACTAGGGGTAAGCGGTCTAATTTTTGTACCCATATTTAAATCTCTAACTCATTTACCTCCTTTTATGGGAATGATGCTCAGTTTAGGTGTACTGTGGCTTATAACTGATATTATGCATAAAAAAGATGATATTAAAACAAAAAGGCATTTTTCTGTATTTCATGCTTTAGAAAAAATGGATGTTCCCACTATTCTATTTTTCTTAGGTATTCTTCTTGCTGTTGGAAGTCTTCAAAGCGCCGGTCAATTAAATCAAATGGCTGGATTTCTTGATGATAAGATTGGCACATCAACGGAAAATGGCGTATACCTTATTGGCTCTATCATTGGATTACTTTCAGCATTAGTAGATAATGTTCCATTAGTAGCAGCTGCAATGGGAATGTATCCATTAGGTGGAATGGAGTTTTTTGAACAAGATGGCCTTTTTTGGGAATTTCTTGCATATTGTGCAGGTACTGGAGGCAGTGCTTTAATAATCGGTTCCGCAGCTGGAGTTGCCATAATGGGGTTAGAAAATATACCATTCTTCTGGTATGTCAGAAAGTTTACAATTTTAGCAATTATTGGCTACATAGCTGGAATAATTACCTACATTATACAATACTCTATTTTAAATTAGTTTCCTTAACTATTTTGAGAGTTTTCAATAAAGCTAATGAAGAATCCTCACCTTTATTACCAAACTTGCCACCACTTCTTTCAAATGCTTGCTTTTTATTATTTGTTGTTAAGACACCAAAAATGACTGGTTTATTAAACTTGAGTGAAACATCTAATAATCCTTTAGAAACAGAATGTGCAATATATTTATCATGATCAGTTTCTCCTTTAATTATGCAACCCAAAGAAATTATACCGCTTAAGTCTTTATGTTTATTTAATAAATATTGTGATAAAAAAACAAGTTCCATACTACCCGAAACATTATATTTTTTTATATTTTTTTCTTTTACTCCATGTTCTAATAATTTACATAGAGCTCCATCATATAACAAATCCGTTATTTCACTATTCCAATCAGAAACTATAATAGAAATTTTTGAAGAAGCAAATAATTTATTGTGCTTTAAATCAAGACCTTTATTTTCAATAAACATTTTTTAATTTAAATTAAACCTTCTAACCTTGATTTGTTTTTAATAGAAATTTGATATTCTGAAGAATCCTTATATGAATCAACAATTTTAGAATAACAATTGTATGCTTCATTTAAATTTCCTAATTCTTCATAGACTAGAGCTAATTTCAAAAGATAATTAGGTGTAAAAAATTCATTAGGATTATAGTTAACTGCTTTTTTAAAAAATGTTATTGCATTTTGATAATCTTCTAACTCAGTATAAGCATCTCCAATTAAAGAATAAGATCGTGCTTGAATCAATTCGTCATTACTTGAAAATGATTTTAAATAATTTATTGCATTATCATAATCTTTCAATTTTAAATATGAAACGCCAGCATAATAATTAGACATATTAGCGGCTTTTGTATAATTATATTCATCTATAATTTCAAGAAAACCATAATTGTTCCCATCGCCATTTAAAGCTTTAACAAGACTATCGGATTCAAAATAATATACGGCTTGAAACATATCTTCTTGGGCAAGTCTATTTTGAGAAGATATATAATAGTTTCCAATACCAAAAAATGTAACTATTAAAATTATTGAAATAAAAATTATTGAAAATGTATTTTTATTTTTTTCAAATAATTCTTCATACGAAGACAACTTACCCGCTAAAGCATCATTTGATTCAAATAAAGTATCATCTTTTTTGGATTTTTGTTTTTTTATTTTTACCATAATTATAAAATAGTTGACAAATTTAATTAAAATCTACAGTTGATCACTATTCAATTAAAAAAGGATAATCACTTTGCTCATAAATATGCTTATATATATCATCTTTTGATGGATAAGGAGACTCTTCAGCAAATTTCACTGAATCAACAACCTGAGTTTTAATTTGACTTTCAATTAAATCAAAATCTTTTTCCTTAAGGATTTTCTTAATTAAAATTATTTTTTTTATTTGTTCAATCGGATCTTTTTCTTTGTATAAGATCAATTCTTCTTTTGATCTATAGCTCGCAGGGTCTGACATTGAATGACCTTTATATCTATAAGTTCTAAATTCAAGTAAGGTGGGCCCTAATCCTTCTCTAGCTCTTTTAGCAGCCTTAGAAACTGCATGATGAACTTTTATAACATTCATAGCATCAACAGGATATGAAGGCATTTCATAAGCTTTTCCAATTTTATATAACTCAGTTACATTTGATGATCTTTCCACAGAGGTACCCATTGCATAACCATTGTTTTCTATAATAAATATCACTGGAATTTTAAAAAACATTGACATATTTAAAGCTTCATGAAACGCGCCAATCCTAACAGCTCCATCACCGAGAAAAGTTACACATAAATTGTCTGTTCCTTTATACTGTTCTGCAAATCCAAGACCAGCTCCTATTGGAACTTGATTTCCAACTATTCCATGACCCCCAAAGAAATGTCTTGACTTATCAAACATATGCATTGAACCTCCCCTACCTTTTGAGATCCCTGTTTCTTTACCAAATAATTCAGCCATAATGAATTTTGGATTTGTACCCAAAGCTAATGGATGAGCATGATCTCGATACGAAGTAATATACTTATCTCCTTCTTTTAACGCAGTAACACATCCAGAGATACAAGCTTCCTGGCCTATATAAAGATGGCAAAATCCTCTAATTTTTTGTTGTCCATATAGTTTTCCAGCCATCTCCTCAAATTTTCTCATTAATAACATGGACTTGTACCAATAAAGAAAAGTTTCCCTAGAAAAGTCGTTTGCTAGATTTATTACTTCAGATTGTTTTTCTTTTTTTCTTGGCATAAATTAATATTATAATCTATTTTAAACATGAATTATAATTTTGACAAAAATAATTAAAATATAAGAGTGAGCAAATTATTATGTATCTGGAAAAAATTGAGTTAAAAAATTTTAAAAATTATGAATCAGAAAATATTAATTTTTCAGATAAAATTAATTTTATTACTGGTGAAAATGGCTCTGGTAAAACCAATTTATTAGATGCCATTTATTATCTGTCATTCACTAAAAGTGCTTTCAATAAAATTGACGAAAATAATATTAAAAATGATACTAATTTTTTTTCAATAAGGGGTAATTATAAAGTTGATAAAAAATCAATATCAATAGATTGTAAATATAAAAAAAATGAAAAAAAAATCATTTTATTTAATGATTCACCTTATGAAAAAATTAGCCTTCATCTAGGAAAAATACCTGCTATAATTATAGCTCCAAATGACAGCGATCTCATTAGAAATTCAAGTTATTATAGAAGAAGGTTTTTTGATTTGATTATTTCTCAAATCGAACAAGACTACTTGCAGGGCATTATAAAATATAATAAAATTATAAAATCAAGAAATCTCGTTTTACAAAAATTTAAGAAAAAAAAATATGTTGATACAAATGAGATTGAACATTATGATGATTTACTAATTAAATTAAATCATTATATAAGAAATAAAAGGTCAGAATATTTGATTGAATTTAAAAAAAAATTTTTTGAAATATATAATTCTATAACAAATGAAAAGCATGAAATAGAAATATTATATAAAAGTAAGGTTGAAAAATCTATTGAAAATGATATTTATAAAAAATTCCTTGAATATGATATATTAACTGAAAAAACCAACTTTGGTATACATAAGGATGATTATTTATTTTATATTAATAATAAACCAATAAAAACTTTTGCATCTCAGGGTCAGCAGAAATCTTTTATAATTAGCCTTAAAATGAGCGAGTATTATATTATTTCTAAGAAATTATCACTTAATCCTCTGATGATGCTAGATGATATTTTTGATAAATTAGATAATAAAAGAATCAAAGATCTTATGAAATTTATTAGAAAAAAGATAAAAGGACAAATCTTTATAACCGATGCATTAACTGATAGATTAGAAATTTTTAACTCAAAAGAATATAATATTAATTTAATAAAAATAAAAAATGGAAAGATAAATTATGATGAAAAATAATGGTAAAAGGCATCGGAAAATAGAATCCATTGAAAAATTAACTTCTAATTTTTTCAATCAAAATAAAATAGAGTTAAAACTTTTTGATAAAAAAATTGAAAATATATGGAATTCCATTTCAAATAAATTTATTCAAGATAGAACAACAGGAGTATATTGTAAAAATATGATTATTTATATTAAAATAAATTCATCGCCTCTAAAGAGTGAATTAGAAAACTCAAAAGAAATTACCCTAAAAAAATTTCAAAAACATTATAAAGAAATTCAAAAAGTTGTATTCATATAATGTTTATAAATAATCAACAAATTTTTTTTGAAATAAAATAATTATCAAAACCCCAACAAATATCGAGGAATCAGCTATGTTAAAAACTGGCCATAATGAAAGATATGACCCGCCTATTAGGGGAACATATGAAGGCACAAACCCCTCCCAGATGTCAACATAAAACATGTCTATAACTTGTCCATAAAATAAAGAAAAAGGTGAGTTTAAAGGAGCATTATTGAGTAAAACACCGTAAAGTAAACTATCAATAACATTTCCAATAGCACCAGCAAGAATCATAGATATAGCTAAAATTAATAGGTTATTAGCTTTTTTAGATACGAGAGTATACAAATAATACCCAATAAAAAAAGATGCTGCAAGTCTAAATGAGGTAAGTAATAATTTTCCATATTTAAAATTTATATCAATACCAAAAGCTAAACCAGGATTCTCAATATGATGTAATTTGAAAAAATCTCCGATTACATTTATTTCTGAGCCAAGCGGCATATTGAAATGAACAACAAGTTTAACCAGTTGATCAATTATAACTATTACTAGGGTTACGAAATAAAAATTCTTTTTATCCATTATTCTTAAATTAAGAAGATTTTGATATATTAAAATATATTATACTATCATTAATTTGTAATTCTTTCATGTCATTTTCTTTTTTAATAAATCCTATTTTTTTTGCTTGAATTTCATTACACACATAATCTAAATTATTTTTAATCGATTTTATTAAAAACTTATTATCACCAAAAATATTTAACTCTACTTTATCAGTAACTTCAAATTTCATTTCTTTTCTTACGTTTTGAACTTTATTAACAAAGTCTCTAGCGATACCCTCCATTTTTAAATTTTCTGAAATATTAATATCAATTGCGATTGTGTAATTATCATTGGAAACAACTTTCAAACCAGGAATATCTGTGTATGTAATATTAACTTGATCTATTGTTATTTTTATTTCACCAATTTGACTAATAAATAAACTGATTTTTTTATTCTTTTCTAATAAATCGATGTCTTTTTTATTGAATTGTAAAATTGAATCGGCTACTAGTTGGGTGTTTTTACCAAAAGCAATACCTATTTCTTTAAAGTTAGGTTTAATTTCTTTTGAAAGAATCTTAGATGAATCATTAATAAATTCAAGGCTTTTAATATTTACCTCAGATAAAATTAAGTCTTCAACAGATTTGATGCTTTTTTCCATACTTTTTGATTTTGATTGAATTATCATCTTATCAAGCGGTTGTCTAACCTTAATTTTTTCTTTTTTTCTTAAAGAATGAACTAGAGAAGAGATTTGTTGAGCATACATCATTTTTTCTTCTAAATTTTCATTGATTAATTGAATATTCGGTTTAGGAAAATCAGAAAGATGAACAGAAATATCTTTTTTCTTAATATGATTCAGGTGAAGGTCTAAATAAATTTTTTCACAATAAAATGGTGCAAAAGGAGATGAAATAATTGAAATTTTTTTTAAACATTCATATAA
>CEQY01057355.1_pt1 | contig 15491 bp, 2 predicted proteins | sample 361391 | NCBI WGS metagenome assembly CEQY01 (sample SAMEA2621075, study PRJEB7988) | marine metagenome | isolation source: saline water (ENVO:00002010), including | reverse complement strand
CAAGTAAGTCACGACTTCACATATTCTACTGCACAAGAATTAATAGATGCATATAATAGTGCTACGCCGACGAGTGGGGTTTATACATGGGTAAAAGGAGATGATTTTGATACAATAGTTTCATCATTTGGAACAACTATATTTGAAGGTTATACAAGAACTATACCAAATGATGGTACTCTAAATATCAATAGCACATACACAATTTCAATGACCTTATCTCAACCCGATTTAAGTTCTTCAACTGAAAAATGGGGAATATATTTCTATAATAATAATTTAGCTACTCTATCTACTCTTAATATTAAAAGTTTTGACAATATTCCACTTTCATCTGATGGTGACCAATTTAGAGGATTTAATGGTCAAATTTCAGCTACAGATTCACCAAGTATTCGGACAAATACAAGTGTTGAAAATCTATTCCGCGATGCTGGTTTTACTGGACAAAAAAATGCGGGTCAACATCTAAATCTTTCAAGTTGGGATATGACAAATGTATCCTTAGCGGATCATATGTTTAGAACTCCACATCTTGGAAATGATTTTGACGTTACTATTCAAAATTGGAATTTAGTTAATGCTACTTCTCTAAAAAACGCATTCTATGACAGTTTTGGTTATAATATTACTTATAATTCAGGAACAATATCTTTAACGGGATGGAATATTGGCTCCTCAAATCAAACTACTGGAGTCAACCTTTCAAATATGTTTGATGGTAGTACATATTTTAATGGAGATGTAAGTGGATGGACAATTACAAATCCAACAAATATGAACCAAATGTTTTATAATTGTAGTCAGTTTAGAGGTATTGGTTTATCTTCTTGGACAGTATCTTGCCCTCAGTCGGAATTAACTACATTTTATCAAGATAACTTTAATGATAGAGGTAATTCGGATATAGATATCAATACAACATATACCTATGTTTTATCTAATGGATTTACTTGTAATTTACTTGGATGGGACCATACAAGAACATATGCGAATGGATTTTTTAGGGATAGGCCTGGAGACGCAACCGCAACAATAATTGGATTGATACCAAATTACTTATACAGTTTTAGAATGTCTCGATTCTTTACACCGGATATTACATCGGATATTAATAATCGGCACGCAAACCATAGTTTAGATATAAATGGGGTTAGTTACACTGTTTATCAAAATAATGAGAATACACCTTTTGAAGGTACTGCATTGTCAAACAGTTCTGGAGAAATCGTTTTTACTTTCACGGTAGGACACGTGTCGACAAATGATGGAATGCTTATTCTAAGCTCTTTAAGCATAGCAACGAAAGAAGGATACTCAATGGAAAAAATGTTTTATAATTGTGCTTATTTAGGAGATAATACAACAATTGATATTAGTGACCCTCGTTGTGGAGGTACATGGGATTATACATCAGTGACTAATGCAGTACAATCATTTAGACATTGTTACCGTCTTGGTAGGAATTCTAACTTATTTGGTTCTTCTGGTAATGGAAACATTAATTTATTTGGACAATTCCAAGCTACGGAATTCCCTAGAGAAGGAGATTGGAGATATAGCACTGGTACTCATATTGCAAGTGGCACCCCGGAAAATGTACAATATTGGACTATAGATAATTATGCCTGGGGTTTTATAATTGGCGTTATTGATGGAGATGCTGTAGAAGGCTGGGCACTAAAAATGGCTAGAATAGACTCATCTGGACAACATGTTTCTGGTTCTAATCGAATGGTACTTGATTATAGTTCAAGTGATACATTAACCCAAACCTCATTAAGGGAAGAATATTATCGTGATGACTATGGTACAGCAGTTAATGGTACAAGACAAGACTCGAATGGACAAAATCTTACTGCAATTAAAAACGATACCACTGGCGACGAATGGTGGTCATTTAATAAAGGAGAAAATTTTGATACATACGCGCAAAATCAAGCTGTTACCAAATTTATTATGAACGGATGTAATTTTGTAAATATGAAAAATACAGGTACTAGTTCTCTCAAAACTTTGAGGAGCGGGACTGGACTACCATATTGTGGTGGAACTAGTCATATGTTTTATCGCGCCTTCGGATATGGTATTACCGGTGATCATAACGATACATATGGAGGCCTTGAATATACAAATAATTCCCAAGTTGAAATGAAAAACTGGAATATTTCACCTGCGAATGGAGAAGGATACGTGCTTACCGATTATATGTTTTATCAGTGTTATCGTTTTAATGGAGATGTTAGTGGATGGACTATAGAACAAGCATACAATTTAAGCAATTGTTTTTACAATAACAGTTGTTTTAAAGGAAAAGGCTTATCTTCATGGACTGTAAAGGATGGATATTCCAGTAGAACACAATGGCCTCCTATAATTCCGACAAGTAGTTATAAGTATTTTTATAAATTTGATTTTAGTGGATTGACTTTTGATGGTTCCAGTTCTTATGATATTACTGACTCAAATTATGGAAGTTTTGATATAAATAATACTTTATTTGTTGGTTCTACTCCGAGATCAGTTTATATAGAAAACATAAAACTAACTGCTGGGGCGAGTTCTCAAATGTTTTTTGTATCTATTGGAACAGACTCAGACTCTCAAATGTTTGCAATTGGACAAAACTCATCGCAAAAAATATGGGTCGTGACATATGGAGGAGAAGATACGCGATATGAGTCTAATTTATCTATAGAAGATGATGGAAATTATCACAATTTATTAGTAACCTATAATACCATAAATAATGTTGCAACCATTAGAATTATATTAGATGGCATTGAAGAAGTTGGTATTCTCGGAACTCCTGCAAATACAGTTTCAGGAGTTGCTATAATCGGTGGTAATTGGAATAATAGCCAAGATCAAGTTATTGGTGAAATAGGTAAAATTACTATTTTTGACTATATACAGCCACGCAACAGTTTTAATCACATGTTGAGCTCCTGTGGGCGTCTAGGTGATGGAACAGATATTGAAATCAGTCAATATTACGAAGGAGGTCGCTATATATATAATAGTGAAGAAATCCAAACTACTACCGGAAAACTAATAATGAATAATTGGAGCAATAAATGGAAAAAAGAAACTTCTTGGGGTTCAAATACATTTGACCTTACTAATACTCCAATTGGCCATAGTGGACATTCACAAAATGAATCTCATGCTGCTATTAATGGAAAATGGTGGAGACAAGACTTATTAAGATCCCCAAGAGGAAGATATAGAGTTAAGGCACCATTTACAGGTACAATCGCAATTGGATTTGATAAAGACTATCCTCGTACCAATAGTTTTATTTGGAATAAAACATCGCATGTCCCCAACAGGGCAAAACTACATACATCTACATCGATGGCAGTGCCGGGTACTCCAGTTGGAAGTATCATGTTTGAAAGAACTCACATACCAAAAGAAGAAATAGAAATAGAACTTCAATTTAATGGATATTTGTCTGAAGGTACATTATTATGGGCTTCAATATGGGACAATACTCTTCCACCAGATTTTGGAAAACTTGGTAACTCTGCGAGAGTTGAGTTTGTAGCTTTTGACAGTTCTGATGGCACATTCATAGTCGCATATACAGGTAGTGTTAATATAGTCATGGTTAAGATTAGATCCACGGGACAAGGTGCTAATGTTGAAATAAATAGACACAGGAACTGGCCCCATTCTGGGCAACATCCAAAACATTGGCTAACAAGAGAAAAATTAATTGAGAAATATAATTCATATACTTCGACTCATAACTCTGGATTCACACCAGGTAATTATTTTGTACAAAAAAATACTTGTACTATGTTCGCGATTTCCAGAGGAGAAGTATACGAATCAAGAACATATGCTATGTCCAATTTTTATGTTTATATTTTTGCTTATGAAGACGATTTTGAAGCAACTACTATAACTTGTGAAAGTTTAGGTTTTGATTACAGAATGAACATCAATATGGAAAACATGTTAGCTTATTGTTATCGTCTTACTCTTAATGGAGGAAATTTCAAGATGAATGGAATAACTACAACTAAGTGTGAAAAGATGAATAGTATGTTTTATCGTTCTTTTGGATATAATGTAGTAACTTCGACCGATTATTTAAATCATGGAAAGGTAGAACTTAAAAATTGGAATGTTTCCAGGGATAATACTAATTATTTGTCATCTTACGCATGGGATGATCCAGGTGGACCTCATCTAGGTAGTATGTTTTATGAGTGTTATCGTTTTAATCCCGATGTTAGTGGATGGACAATAATAGACCCGCGCACTTTAGGTAGTATGTTTTATAGCTGTATTGGTTTTAAAGGAACTGGTTTATCGTCTTGGACTGTTAAACATTCAGGAAATAAGAAATTATACAGAGGAGGCTATTCAATGGACAAAATGTTTAAGCAGTGTTACAAACTAGGTGGGGGTGTTGATATTGATATAAGTGATATTAGTGCTGGTGGTACTTGGGACTATAAATATTGTTTTGATTTAAAAGAAGCCTTTTATTACTGTCGCTGTCTTGGACATGCATCTTTATTTAGATTGGATGGTTTTAAGCCTCATGGACAAGTAGATGTTGGAAGTGTTTTTTATGATGGTTTTGGTCATGATATCACATCAGATGGGTTGTACGGAGCTGATTTATATGGTAATAATCCGAGTCCTAGTGGTTGGTATCAAATCAAAAATTTACCCGAAAGTACAAACAGATGGTTTGAAGGCAGGTCTCTAAGTGGTGAGATAGTTGAGTGGGACTATCTTAAAATTCTCAAAGATTCAACAGGATGGTCTAACAACGGAACAGCAGATATAAGAACATCTCCTTATCGTATTCCAAATTTCGCATTTTCCCAATCTGACAATAAAGGCGTTCCTGGTGTTGGAACAGCTATAGTAGGTGGTGCTGCAACAACTTCTAATATTGCTAGTTACATATCTACTAATCATACAAATTCAAATTGGACAATCCAGCCATCGGGGGAGAATCTTTTTAATAATAAAGTAATTGAATATCATTCTGACGTAACTACAACTGGACCTTACTACTTCAGGAGTAAATATCGAGACGTCAATATCAGATACCACGGCGATCCTTGGAATATATATTCTTTTAATGATATCATCGATGATATATTAGATACTTCAGTCGTAGGTTTTGAGTTAAACAGTTCACAAACCTTAACTTCATATCGTATGTGGCCAGTATATGGGTACAATCGTAGTACATCTTCAGACGGTTGGACACGAACTGTACATACATTTTCCAGATCCGAAGTAATGCCAAACGCTTGGATATTACAAGGTTCATCTGATGGAGAAAAATGGGTCACAATTGATAAAAGGACAGGAGAAATTTTCCCAGAAACAGGTGAAGACGGAGACCTTTCTGGTACTAATCATACAATCGACGCCTCTCACATAGATCACGGTTTAAAATATTCAAAAGCCTTTTTCATTTCAAATCCAGGAAATTACAAGTGGTATCGTATGATACTTCAAGGAGGATATAGATACTGGAATCATATTGAAATGAGCGAACTTGCGTTTTATATTAATGAACCTGAACATATAGCTCCAGCCAACGTAGCAGCTATGGGTCCATATGCGGTTGCTTCGAGCTATGAGAAAGAAGGATATACCATTAGCACATCTGATCAGGATTATAGTTATCAAATATATAATGCATTTAGTTGGGATACTAACGTCGAAGATATAGATAGAGATAATATCACCACTGATGGTTCGACACCATATCATTCACAAAATAACCCAACTGAATCAGACCCAATATATATTAATATAACCTTCCCAGCTGGTAAACATGTTACAAGCTACAGTATTGTTAGTAGAATGGATAATGCTGCTCATTCCATTTATGCTCCAACACAATGGGATTTAGAATATAGTTTCGATAATTTTGAATGGATAGTTGTTGACACTAGAAAAAATATTAAATGGACTGAAGATAAAATACAAGATAACCAGATTTTAGCTGGTTCAAAACCAACTATGAAAACGTTCGAACTATCGTGGAGAAATACTGACAAGGGTACGGTTGTAAAATATTGGAGATTTAAAATAACTGGTACTACTCATAATATCCAACTTGCAATCGGACAATTGTTATTATTTAGTACCACACCGTGTAATGGTGTTGTGTGGAATAGAAAGGCAGACCATTTAATTGGAGAAAATACACGTATGAGAATAGAAACAGGTAATCAGCTTTATGCTTGTGAATTTGATTATAAAAAATATATCGAAAAAAGGAAACAATATGATGATAACAGTCCATCGAATAAAAATTATGTGCTAGCTACAAAAATAACCTATAATGGACTTCATTATGCCATGGGCAATATTTGGATACAACATGCCGATACTGATGGCAAGTATCCTCGAATTGAGCTTACTTGTCCAGGAAAACTTAATGTTTTAATGCACGATACTCATGGAGGCAACCCAAATGGACAGTACTTTTTAGTACATCCAGAAGAAGTAAGTTATATATTAGGATTTATTCCAACTCATACCGAAGTTTATAATTGTACAGTTCTTCGAAAAGATTGGGGCAGTCACAATTATAGAGTTGTATTTGAGGGACAGATTAAACTATTTACTGAAATCTTCGTGGAACATATGGGTGATTCCTATATACATGGTAGACGTCACACGAACTACGGAAGTTATCAGTGGTATGACGGGGATATTATTACTAACTTAATGGGACAAACTGCGGACGGTGCTGCTGGCGCAAGAATTTATGTGGATGATAATCGAACAAGCGAGGGGGTTGACTTTATACAAAATAATGGTGGAGCCAAGGTTTCAATTGGTTCACAAATTATTAGAGATTGGAATTTACATTTTACAGGTACTGATTCAAGTGGATCTGCAAGCAGTATATTTAGAGAATGTAATCGTTTTGATGGTGATGTAAGTGGGTGGAGTTTTACAAATCCGACAAGCTTAGGTAGCATGTTTTATAGTTGTAGTGTGTTTAGAGGAAATGGTTTATCGACTTGGTGTATTCAAAGTCCTTTGAAATACAAGTATTATATGAATGACATGTTTAATAGTTGCAATTCATTAGGTACTGGAGTTGATATTGATTTGAGTCAAGGTACAATGCCAATTATTTCTAAACATAATTGTTCCTTGGAATGGTCTATTAGTGCTGATAATCGATATTTTACTGGAACATTTGAAGGTTTAACTGACTATCAAAGTAAAAAATCTATTATTAAATTCTCTTTTGATTCAGATTTTTACTTTGGATTTCAATTTTCAGGAGGAAGTGCTAATATGAAGGTTTTTATGACACATTCTGAGCTTGAAAATGGATATTCTTATCCAGACGGAGATAGCATTTTAACTGATTCAGGTTCAAACATTTTTGACAACATTAATAATAGAGTAATCGATTTTAATACTACTATCAATTCAGAAACTACTTATGTCCAAGAATTTTGGTATAAAGATTGTGAAGTAGGTGGAAAGAGCAGGGGGTCTGGAGGCAATGAAGTCTTAATGACAAGAAACGCAGATTCTCCTCTTCATTCTGGTTCTATATTGTGTAAAAGTAGTGTAAGATACTTACAACTTCGAGCTCTTGGATCAAGACAAATGCGGTTAAGAGAAATTCAATTGTGGGTTAATAATGTAAATGTTGCCGCAGTAGGAAATGCATCTGCTTTACCTGCAGTATTTAGAAATTATGAAAATCCAGGTTACACAAGTCATTACATATGGACTGCAAACAGTAATAATGTTGCTGATGGATGGCCTGCTGGATTTACAAGAGAATATAGTCCAGATTATGCAAATAATAATTCTCTCTTGGGTCCAGTTGATTATAATGGAAATGGTAATTCTAGTGATAGTGTTCGCATAGATACTAATGTACCTGCAGACAAGGTACATGATCCAGGAAATACGTATAGTCTTTGGATAGATTTAGGAACAAATTATAGTGGTTCTGATTTACAAGCAATTGTTATTTATAACCAGGGTGGCAGTTCACATGAAATTCAGGATTGGATGAGAGGTTATAGTGTACAATTATTAGATGAAAATGAACAAATTGTATACGATAGTCCTCCTTTGCCCGTTAACAGAGCATATTATTATCGTATTAATTTACCTGCTTGGCCTAAACCATTTAATCTTGATTATATTTGGTCTAATTATTCTAACGAAGATCATAGAAATAGATGGGGAAGTAGACGTATTGGTAATCAGGTCAATTCAGAAATTATGACAGAAGACGAAAGTGAATTTGCTACAAAAATTATAGATAGGCAAAATCATAACAATGCAATAACTGGTACACGAGTTCTGGATTCAAGTTCAAAAGGCAATTATGATATTATATTCTATGATGTACCAGAGAATTTTCAATTTACATTTGCTAAGTGTTGCGAGCCAACAAGTGTAGGAATAGGTACTTCACCCGAAAGTTACCATTATTCGTGGAATCTTGCTCAAGGTTCGATTGACTATACATATTGTTATGGTATAAAGAATATGTTTCAATCTAATACGAACTTAAGTCAGAATGCATCATTCAAAATGGACAATTGTAACTTTAGAAATATTGATCATAATTCAAGTTCTATATTTTATAATGGATTTGGATATAATACATATCGCAACCTTGATATGAATTGGAAACATACATGGAGGGGAGAATATTACAGGGATAAGTGTTATTACGGACGCGGCCAATCACAAAGTCTGAAAAATTGGACAATAGGAACAGCCGATAGTAGTGGTTCTTTTAGCAGTTGGTTTCGTGAATGTATGCGCTTTAACGGGGATGTAAGTAACTGGGTTATTACAAATCCGACAAGCTTAGGTTCTATGTTTTATAACGCAGATGATTTTGCTGGAAAAGGATTATCGTCGTGGACATTATCCGTCCCTCAAGCTGGAATTGACGGACCAAGTCATACTACCAATTCACATGGTGGTTCTATTAGCATGGGCTTCTTTCTATATGGTATTTATTATTTAGGCAGAGGGCAAGGTATAGATATGAGTTATTATCCGGATGAACAATCAAAGCCTATTATTGGTGCTGGTGGTATGATTGGAGAAGAAACCGCAAGTGCCAGTATTGGAGAGGGTTTTGCGACCGCATCAGGTGGAACAGCAAAAAAGGCGTTTAATGATACCTTGGCAAGTAGTAATCAAGATTGGATAACAAGCGCACCAGGATGGTTACAGATTGAGTGTCCTAAGCGTGAAAGAGCATTAATGTATAGAATGTGGGCTGTTCCAAATGCTGATTCTACAACAAGTCTCGATCGCTTCGATAAACTTCCAAGAAATTGGGAAATTCAAGCTTCAAACAATAATTCTGACTGGACAACAATAGATAAAAGACCATATTTCAAATCCGCAAAAAATCTTCCTAGACATTTTGGCAAATTTACAAATTGGGGTGCACCAAACCCTCCAACATATGTTGCTTGGGATGAAGCTAACAAATTGTATGTTTGTGTAGAAATGCGTGGGACTACTAATCAGATGTTTGCTGTAAGATTAGATTTCCAGGGAAATCAAGTCGGTGGTGGAAGATACAGTAACGGACTTCCCAGTGATATCACTAATCCATCACAAGCTGAAATTGTTTCTATATGGGGTTGGGGTATTGATGGTCAAGGTCATAATATTCAATTTAGTGCAGGAAAGCATCACGCGTGGCCTACTAAAAAGGGTGCAAAAATTCAAACAAGTAGCAGTTTTAGCCCAAATGACGATAACTCAAATGGCAGAAACTATAGTCAATGGACTATAATGAATCCAGGAGAATATCAGTATTATAGAATATATGTTCATTCAACGAATAGTACCAGCAGTAATAACTTAGCAATTGGCGAGCTTGCTTATTATTCTACTCTAAACGGTTGGGATTATAGTGCAGTCAAATGGGGAGAGCAAATGATGGACGGCTCTCCTGATCTTGCAAGTGATGGAGGTAATTTCAAGATGGATAATTGTAATTTTACAAACGCTCAAAGATTTTATTCTATGTTTCAAAATGGATTAGGATATGATTTTACCTTGCCTAATACTATCTTTAATTGGAGCAGTATTGGATTATATGTTGAATCTGTTACAATTCCTTTGCTACATGCTCGGTCCAGATATAGCACTGCAATACCTAAACACGGAGAATACTTTTATACTGATGCTACACGATGGACAGATGTATTTAAGGATGATTCTAGTCCTCCTCCAACAACAAGTAATGTAACAAAAGCAGTAATTGTAGTTAGAAAAGGAGAAATAGTATATAATGGTGATGTACTGATAAGTTGGCAAAGTGCTTTTGAAGGAAATGTTACTAAACTACAAGGACGTAAATCAAGCGGGAATGCAGTAGGTGATTGGGAAATTGGTGATATTGTTTATTCAAAATATATTCAAGGTAAGTCTATTGAATTTAATAGTAATCCACACGACAATATAACTCAAGCCTTAGACTATAATTTCATGAGAAATCTCGATTGTAAGGACATGTCAGCAATGCACGGCAATACATATAAATATATGGAAGCAACCATCCTTTCTACTTATACTGGAAGCGACCTGAAATATATAATAGGTTTTGGTGATAATACGAGTTATAAATCATTTTGTTTGAGAACTAAAAAACAGCATACTGGTCACAATTCTCTTGGTTTCAGAGGTTATAGTTATGACTATTGGAGTAGTATACACATTGAGCCAAATAGATTGTATAAAGTGGGCGTATCATATCATACTATAAATCGTAAAATATCCCTATATGCCTTAGACATGAAAAATATGATAAACTATTCTGATGAACATATTTTTGATACAACTCTTGATACTGGTACTGGAGATTTATGTATTGGTGGCGGATTGTCTTCGGGTCTTCATGTTTCTACCAATAAATGGCAAGGCATAGTGAGGAATGTAAGATTATGGGATGGATATTATGATAGACTACGATATGAACCAGGACCATATACATCTATGAAAAATTGGAATTGGAACAATCCATTTACATATACAAATTCGAGTGGAGACGAAATAATAGATTCGAGTGGTATAACTATGAATAGTCTGTTTTATAATTGTAAAGGATTCGACCCAGATGTTACTGGATGGACCATAAAGAATCCAACAACCATGTCCAGCATGTTTTATTTGTGTCATTCTTTTACCGGAGTTGGATTATCATCTTGGTCTGTAACATGCCCACTTGGAATACACTATGGTGCACATTACTCTTTTCAATCTTGTTATAAATTAGGAGATGGTATAGATATTGACGTTAGTGGTATAACAGATGGCGCATATGTAATATTATACAGAGAAGATTACGATTACATAGATATTGACTCTATAAAGGCTTATGATATTAATAATACCGAAATATCACCTGCCAGTTGGACTCATCTTGGAAACAACAACACTTACCCAATGGACAATGCGCTTATCGACGGTCACACTACACATGGCTATGGAATGTGGAGTACAAATGGTTCGGGTTCCTCTGGTTACAGTGGAGGATGGATAAAATATCCAGAAATGCCGTATATTATTGAAATTACTATGAGATTCGGTACAACGTGGAGTCTTACAAATCGCAAACCACATTATTTAAAAACAAGCTTTATTCCACCTAATGGAACCGATTTTACAACTTGGACTACTAGATATGAATTTAATGACCCATCTAACCCGAATTCATATAAGATACCTTTAGGTGGTGGTTGGGATTATAGTTGCTGTACAAATGTGAGAAACATGTTTCTCGGCACCAATCGTTTAGGAAGAGACTCTATTTTTAGAATGGAAAATTGTCAATTTGTTGTACTTCAGGGTCATACTAACCACTATTCTCTTAACAGTGTTTTTAACAGTTCTTTCGGTAAAGATACTCATAACAAAATGGAATATGATACGAATGGGATTTATTTCAAAAATTGGAATATTGATTTTTCAGTATCACCATATTCTAGTACTGAAAATAATGCGAGCTCTATGTTTCAAAGTTGCCCTCGTCTAATGAATGCGGATTTCAGTGGATGGACACTAAAAGGAATCCTTAATTTAGGGAATATATTTTATCAATCTTACGATTTTATGGGAAATGGTCTTGGTACATGGGTTGTTAGTGATTGTGATACAACTTGGTCTAGTTCTTTTAATGACGCATATATAACTCCAGAAAATTACAGTAAATTCTTGATACAAGCAAATACTTGGGCAAACCAACCAGCAACAACTTTAAACGCAAACAAATCCTATTATGGCGCCAGATATCCAGAAGGGGAAAATCCAGCTGGCACACTTGCTTCAGAAACGGCAAGAGCTTCATTGATAAGTAAGGGGTGGACGATTACCGATATGGGAAGAGGTCCGAGTTCAGCAAATTTATTTTTCAGAGCTGGTGATAGAAGAACACAAGGTAACCTTTTTGATTGTAGACTAAACGAACATAAACCAATCATTTATAATAACATATTTATATCAACGGATTCGATTAATAGTAGATATTGTGTTTGGAATGATGACCCATCAACAATGGGTCCTTTGACTGATTCGGGTTATTCAAGCAAAGGTCAGATATCGTTTGAGAATGTATTAAAAGGGTCTAATCAAAACTGGACATTGGCATTTGTAGTAGATATGATGGTTAATGATACAGTCGGAGAGTCCTACACACATCTTCATAACGAATCCGTCAACAAAAGTATTAATTCATCTGGTAATGCTTCTAAAATATTTTACCTATATGAGAACAACCAGGGAACAAACACCCGCAGAATGGGAATAGATGAGGTTAGTGGAGGAGGATATCCTCACTTTGGAACTTATGACCCGGATAATGGAAATAGAAATGGTAAAATGTTAATGGTTCTACGCCATCGTGCTCATACTAGCAAACTACAATATGCGGAAAGATGGGCTTGGAATTCAGCTTGGCAGGGAATACAGGAGGTTACCTATGATAATAGTTCACGTGAACAATCTGCTGTTTGGACATCATTGCTTAATCGATTTAATATGAGCAATCATTCTAGACGTACTCGATTGTATGCAATGGCAAAATGGGCGCGATGGTTGACAGATGACGAAGTATATTCGATGAGGGAAGACCATTTTAGAAGCGGCGCTTACCGTTAGAAATAAATTCTTATATTATGTATAATATGTATAAATGTAATATAGACGAAATAGTTTATCCTTTCTATATTATTAAAAAAAACCTTGGTATAATTCCAATTGATGAAGAATATGATTTATCAAATAGACTTGAAAGAGAAGGTTACATATTCAAAAATAATGAATTGTTAGGAAATGAAGATTTCAATGTTTATATTCCAACTTATTCCAAAATTATTAAGGCAACTTCTCAAAAAAAGAGTAAGACTAATAAAATCGCAAGTCTTGTTAAAACACCAGCTGAAAAAAGTTTTACAAATGAACAAATCAAAAGAATCAGGGAATTTGATGTCGATTCGTTTGAAAGATGGCGGCAAATACATATATTAAAACCAAATCCAGAGAAATAAGATAATAGTGTATGAATATGATTCATAGATATTCCAAACCAGAAAGTCTTGAAAATATAAAAGTAATCTTATCAAATAGTATTCCTTCAAATTCCTACATGAGCCAATACCATAACATTCTATCTAAAAGTGAAAAAAAAGGAAATATTCATCAAAATGATAATATATTGATTCAATCTACCTTATCGACAATAATATCAAAGAATAGAGATTGGATATCTTTCCAAATGTCGATTGAAGAAACGAAACATAAGGAATTTTTCAAATCTTTTCAAATGCTACTAAATAGAATCAAATCAATTACGCAGAAAAAGTACAATAAACCTATTATATGGGACGACTTTAATCAATCAGGTAGCACAATTACTATTAGTGCTCGAATATTACCAGGATGTACATTGTATGATAATATAGGTAATAAACAAGAAATAGACAATACCCTTAAGAACTCTATTGTTGATTTCATATTTGTAATATCTCAAGTACAAATCGTATCATCATTAATGGATGATAAGGAAAACCTTTATGGTAGAATATTGCTTGAAATTGCGCAAATCAGAAGGCATGAAACTGGATTTATACCGATTCAAAACTATTCATTTGATACTATTCAACAAAATAAAGAACAGCCAGATAATAAACCAAAAGAATATGCTAAATATTTTAGTATGTTAAAGATGGGAGTCCCCAGAAAAGCTGTCGAACAAAGAATGATTTCTGATGGAGTTGATACAGGTATTTTAGATGGTAAAGTTATAAAGAATAATGCTTCTACTCCTACCATCCAAAAGTTTAGTGCTCAAGATTTTAAAAATATTAAACTGAAAAAAACAATGCCAAAAGAAAAATCCAAAAAACCGACTAAAGGTATACAATTAGGTATCTCATTGGATTCTATTCAAAACGCCCTTAGAGGTTTAAGAAAAACTAATCTTCTCTCGTCATTTTCATGTGACTGATATTAATCATTTTGTACAAAAACCCTTATAAGATTCACGAACAGCTACCTGTTAAATTATATAAGGTTTTATTCATAATTAAAATAGTACAGATTAGTACAATGAATGAACCTGGCGGGTTCATTCATATGATGCATTTAAAGAAATGGAAAATAGGACTAGAAAGAAATAAAGGAGAAAAATGGCTTGTAAAAAACGAAATTAGAATATGGAGTGGTAGAGTATGGCATTGCGAACACAACAGACAAAGGTCAGCATGCAAAGAATGTGGCGGCGGTTCTATTTGCGAACACAATAGAATAAGGTCATATTGTAAAGATTGTGGTGGTTCTTCTTTTTGCGAACATAATAAGAGAAAGGCACAATGCAAAGAATGTGGTGGTTCTGAAATTTGCGAACACAACAGACAAAGGTCAAGATGCAAAGAATGTGGTGGTTCTTCTATTTGCGAACACAACAGAAGAAGGTCAGCTTGTAAAGAATGTGGTGGTGGTGCTATTTGCGAACACAATAGACAAAGGTCAAGATGCAAAGATTGTGGTGGGGCCTCTATTTGCGAACACAATAGAATAAGGTCAGCTTGTAAAGATTGTGGTGGGACCTCTATTTGCGAACACAATAGAATAAGGTCAGCTTGTAAAGATTGTGGCGGGGGCTCTATTTGCGAACACAACAGAATAAGGTCACATTGTAAAGAGTGTAAAGGAGGTTCCATTTGCGAACATAATAGACAAAGGTCATATTGTACTCAATGTCAAGGTTCTGCAATTTGTAGAATCTGTAAATCAAAACAGGGAAGTTCAAAATATGATAAATTATGTGTAACTTGTGCTATTCAAGAAGGATATACTGTAAAACGTAATTACAAAACAAAGGAGTTGTCTATGGTAGAGTTTATAACTCAACATACCAATGTTGATTGGGTAAATGACAAGGCATATGATTTAGGATGTTCTAAGAAAAGACCTGATCTAGTTTC
>CEQY01175862.1_pt1 | contig 15492 bp, 13 predicted proteins | sample 361391 | NCBI WGS metagenome assembly CEQY01 (sample SAMEA2621075, study PRJEB7988) | marine metagenome | isolation source: saline water (ENVO:00002010), including | reverse complement strand
CAAAGCCGTTTACGCCGGTTCGATTCCGGCTTCAGCCTCCATAGTTGTTGTTAATATCATATATAATACAAAGATTTTAAATGTCACATATTAAGAATTTTTTAGTTTAAAATAAACTAAACAATTATTTATAATATGAACCAATTAAATCAAGCTGAAAGTATATCTACAGAAGATCAAGAGGAATTAAATCTTAAGGAAATTTTTGAAATAATTTGGAAAGGTAAGACAAGCATTGCCCTTTTTTCATTAATATTTTTTCTTGGATCTATATTCTTTGCTTTGACTGCTACTCATTTGTGGACTTCATCTAGTACGTTAACTGTAGTTGCGGATTCTAATATTGGTTCAAGCAGATCTTCTGCAATGTCTGGATTAGCAGGCATAGCTGGAATAAGTTTAGCCGCTGCAAATGCAGGGCCTGATCGAACAGAAGTGGCTGTAGCAACAATCAAATCAAGAGATTTTTTAAAACACTTGTTAGAATTTGAGAATATTTTGCCTAACTTAATGGCTGCTAAGTCATTTGATAAAAATAAAAATAAGATTAAATATGATGAAGAAATTTATGATTTAGAAAATGGCTGGAAAATAGATGAGCCATCTTATTTAGAAGCCATGAAAATGTATGATGAAATTGTTTCCGTCTCTGTAAATAGAAAAACGCAGTTTTTAAACGTATCCGTTATTCATGTTTCACCTATATTTGCATATGATCTTCTGTCATTAATTATAAAAGAAACAAATTCACTTCAAAGGAATAGAGACTTAGAAGAGGCTGAAATAACACTTGGTTATTTATACAAGGAGCTCGAAAAAACTCAAGACGTCGATCTTAGATTGTCTATAAATCAACTTATAGAATCCCAAATGAAGAAAAAAATGCTGGCTAGGGTTAAAACTAATTATCTACTAGAACCTCTTGATCTTCCATACGTTCCAGAGCAACGAACAAGTCCAAGGAGAACATTTATTGTGCTAATTGGATCAATGATTGGTTTTGTTTTGGGAATACTTATAAATTTACTAAGCTTTTATGGATTGGGACGAGTAAATATTTTTAGTGCTAAAGATTAATACCGCAAATCTATAATATTTTAAACCTAATATGCAACTTGAAGATATTAAACTTGGGATAGTTGGGCTAGGGTATGTTGGCTTACCTTTATGTGTTGAGTTTGCAAAAGAGATGCCTGTAATTGCATATGATATAAATCATGAAAGAGTTAATGAGTTGCTTAATGGGATGGATAATACTCTTGAGGTACAGTCTGAAGATATAATCAATCGCACTAATTTAAAGTTCTCAAATGAAATTGAAGATTTAAAAGAATGTAATTGTTACATAGTAACTGTTCCCACTCCCATTGATTCATTAAATCAACCAAATTTAGAGCCTCTACTTAATGCATCAAGAATGCTTGGAAAAATTTTAAATAAAGGGGACTTAATTATATTTGAATCAACTGTTTATCCTGGAGCGACAGAAGAGGATTGCGCACCAGTTATAGAAGAATATTCTGGCCTGAAATTAAATAAAGATTTTTTCCTTGGTTACAGCCCAGAAAGAATTAATCCTGGTGATAAAGCTCATACAGTAAGACAAATAGTAAAAATTACCTCTGGTTCAACACCTGAAATAGCTGATTTTGTCGATGATCTTTATTCTAAAATTATAGAAGCTGGAACTTATAAGGCTTCATCAATTAAAGTAGCTGAAGCAGCAAAAGTAATTGAAAATACTCAACGGGATTTAAACATTGCCTTGATCAATGAGCTTGCGCTAATATTCAATAGACTTGAAATTGATACAAAAGAGGTGCTTGATGCTGCAGGTACTAAATGGAATTTTCTTCCATTTCGACCAGGTTTAGTAGGTGGCCATTGCATAGGAGTGGATCCATACTATCTCACAAAAAAAGCAGAATCAGTTGGATATAATCCTGAAATTATTCTTGCGGGCAGAAAATTAAATGATCAAATGGCTTCTTATGTAGCGGATAGATCAATCCTCTATATGAAATCAATAGACTGTGACATCAAATCATCTTCAGTTTTAATTATGGGCTTAACATTTAAAGAAAACTGTCCAGACACAAGAAACTCAAAGGTATTTGACATAATTAATAGATTTACTGAATCAGGTATTGAAACTCACGTATACGATCCATGGATTTCATCTCAAGATGTTGATTTAGCTAAAAATGTAAGTTTAGTTGATCATCCTAATTCTAATTTTTATGACTGTATCATCTTAGCCGTAGCGCACGATGAGTTTAGTAAACTTGGCATCTCAAAAATACGATCATTCGGCAAAAAACCCAGCATCATATATGATTTAAAATATATGTTTTCAGCAGAGGATACTGATCTTCGTTTATAATCTTCTTTTTAAAGATGTCAGATTACAATAGCTTAAAAAATCATCTTCTTGAAAATCAACATACATGGTTAATTACAGGTGTTGCCGGCTTTATTGGCAGCAACCTTCTCGAACAACTTTTGAACTTAAATCAAATTATTATAGGCATGGATAACTTGAGCACTGGAAAGAAAAAAAATTTAGATGATATTAAAAATTCATGCTCTGACACACTTTGGTCAAACTTTACTTTTATTGAGGGAGATATTTGTGATCTTGATCTCTGTTATAAAGCTTGTCAGGATGTTGATTTTGTTTTGCATCAAGCTGCGTTGGGATCAGTGCCCAGATCAATTTCAGACCCTATAAATACTAACTCATCAAATATTAATGGATTTTTAAATATTCTACTAGCCTCAAAAGATTCATCAGTAAAGAGCTTTACTTATGCTGCGAGCAGCTCAACATATGGCGATCATCCTGATCTTCCTAAAATAGAGGATAAAATTGGAAAACCATTATCGCCATATGCAATTACAAAGTATGTAAATGAGCTATACGCTGAAATTTTTGCAAGCGTATATTCGTTTCAATCTATTGGATTGAGATATTTTAATGTATTTGGCAAAAGGCAAGATCCTTTAGGAGCATACGCAGCTGTTATTCCGGCATGGATAAATGCAATTTTAAATCAAGAGAAGCTTTACATTAATGGAGATGGAGAGACCACCCGTGATTTTTGTTATATTGATAATGCTGTTCAAGCAAATATTTTGGCTGCTCTTAGTCCATTAAAGTTTCGAAATAATGTATACAATGTAGCTGTTGGAGATAGGACAAGTCTCAATGAACTTTTTTTTATTCTAAAGAATGCTCTCCAAGAAGAAGGGATTATTTATAAATTTGAACCAGAATACAGAGAATTCAGGGCTGGAGACGTGGCGCACTCCCAAGCCTCTATACAGAAAATTTCTAAAAATTTAGGATATCAACCCCAATTTAAAATTAAAGAGGGCGTTAGCGAGACTATTAAATGGTACATGAGTAATTTATAAGTAGGCTGACCACTAAAAAAAATGTTAAGAAATTTATATGAATTCTTTAGCCTGATGGAAGGGCAGCAGAAGTTACGATTATTCAAAATTCAATTCATGATTATTTTCTCATCTTTTTTAGAAACCATTAGCGTACTTTCGATTGGCCCTTTTATGACTTTAGTATCATCTCCAGAAACAATTAACTCTAATTTTTACATTTCAAAAGCCTATCAATTTTTTAATATTCAAGAACCAAATAATTTCTTAATACTATTTGGGACTTTAATCTTAATTCTTATGATCATCTCAGCTTTCTTTTCAATGATTACAATATGGAGGCTGTCAATCTTAGGAGGTCAAATTGGTGCTGATTTAAGTAACAGGATGTTCACTTATTATGTCAAAAGACCTTTGTCATTTCATTTGCAGACAAATTCAAGTCAACTTGCAAGCAAATTGATTGTAGAGTCGAATAGATTAACTCATTCTGTTCTTCTTCAATTTCTATATTTAAATTCAAAATTAATACTAATATTAATGATGATTGTTACTATCTTGATAACTGTTCCAATTATTGCAATTATAAGTACGTTACTATTTTTGGTTAGTTATATCTCCATATATCGGTTTGCTAGTTATAGACTAAATAGAAATGGAATAGCTATTTCAAATGAATCCCAGTCAAGAATGCGAACAATTAATGAGAGTTTTGGCGGTATCAAGGATTTACTTCTTCATGGATTGCAAACAAATTTTATAAGTAAATATAAAAAATCTACTGATAACTATTATTCTTCTTGGAGCAGCAATCAGGTTTTAGCTCTACTCCCAAGGTATGCCATTGAATTAACTGCATATGGAACAATGATTTCAGCTATTTTATTCCTTCTTTTTTCTTTTGATAATAATATCGGAAAAGTCTTGCCTGTAATTGCAGTTTTTGGCTTGGCAAGTATGAAGATGCTTCCAGCATTTCAACAATGTTATTTTAGCGTCTCAACAATGAGGGCGAATATTAATGCCTATTTAGTTGTAAGAAAAGAGCTGTTAGATATTCGTAATCGGGATGATTCTGATGATGGAGATTTTGAGCTGAAGTCTGAGCTCACTTTTAAAGAAAAAGTTTCTTTGCATGGAATATCTTTTAAATATCAGGAAAATAAAGATGATGTTTTAAATGAGATTTCTCTTGATATAAAAGCAAATCAAACCGTAGGTCTGGTTGGGGCATCCGGCTCAGGCAAATCAACTGCTATAAATATTTTGATTGGATTACTTCAGCCTACAAAAGGAAGTATTTCAGTAGATGGGCAAGAGTTAACAAAGGAAACCATTGGTGCATGGCAACAAAAAATTGGATTTGTTTCGCAGGACATTTTTTTACTTGATGCAAGCATCAAAGAAAATATTGCTTTTGGCTATCATCCAAAAGATATTGATTTAGACAGAATCGACAAAGTACTGGAGATGGCGCAACTAGATAAATTTGTTTTGACTCTTCCAAATGGAGTTGATACAGGTGTTGGAGAGCGGGGAATGCAGCTATCAGGTGGTCAATCACAAAGAATTGGTATCGCAAGAGCATTATACGGGAATCCAGAGATACTTGTATTTGATGAGGCAACAAGTAATTTAGATAGAATTTCTGAAAAGCTTATAATGGAAACCATTACTGCAATAGGCAAATCAACCACTATTATTATGATTGCGCATAGACTTTCTACAGTAAAGGAGTGCGATAATATCTTCTTATTTAGTAATGGATCTATAGAAGATTCAGGCAGTTATGATTATCTTCAAAAGACTAACTCGCAGTTTGCTGATCTTACATAAACAAATCATAGGACTTCTTTACCAATGAAAGTGCTTTACATTACATATGATGGTCTACTTGATCCATTAGGCGCAAGTCAGATTTTACCGTATCTTTTTGGAATCAATGATTCTTCAAAATCTATATTCATTGTAAGCGTTGAAAAATCTGAGAGATATTCCAAGAATTTTGAAAAATTAAACAAGGAGCTTCTTGAAAAGAATATTTATTGGGAACCATTATTATTTTCACAAAAGTTTGGAGTATTCGGTAAAATTTGGGATTTTTTAAAAATGTATTTTACTGCCAGTAAATTATGTTTCTTTAAAAAAATAAATATTGTTCATGCCAGAGGACATGTCTCTGCTCAAGTGGCTTCATTCCTAAAAAAGATATTTAAAGTAAGATATATATTTGATTTTAGAGGTCTGTGGGTTGATGAAAGAGTAGATAAAGGAAGTTGGGATTTAGATAAATCCTTTGACAAAATACAATACAAATATTTTAAATACAAAGAAATCAAACTTCTTAACAACGCTGATCATATAGTTTTATTAACAAATAAAGTGCGAGATGAAGTTTGCAGAATCTCTGAAACTAATCCTGACAAATTGACTGTAATTCCTTGTTGCGCAGATTTTAATCATTTTACCCTGCAAACTTCGAGTAAAAAATTATCTTCTAGAAAATTTCTTGGAATTCCTAATAATGGTTTGGTATTTGGATTTCTTGGCTCAGTTGGACCAATGTATCTCTTGGATGATTATTTCAAATTCATAGAATTGATATATAAGAAGTATGCATTGATTGGTATTGAAGTGTTTGGATTATTAATAACTAATGATTTAGATGCAGCCAATTTTTCAAAGCATAAGATTGTGAATGAGGACTTAAATAAAAATATCATAGTTTTGTCGACCACTAGAAGCCAAGTTCCTGCATTGCTTCATTCTTTAGATGTATTGGTAAGTTTCATATCTTCAACTTATGCAAGACAAGCATCTTCTCCAACAAAGATTGCTGAAAGCTTTGCATGTGGTATACCTATAATCTCAAATAAAGGTGTAGGCGATGTTGAGGATCAAATTAATAATATTAATGGAGGAAAAGTAATTTCTAATACACTCCAACAAACTCTTGAAAGCGTGTTACCTAAATTAGATAAGATTATCTCATTGGATAGAGAAAACATTCGTAATAATGCTAAAGAATTTCTTAGTCTAGATATCGCATTACAAAGATATAAAGATGTATACTCAAAAATTCATAGTAATTAAAAAATGAGAAATATTGTTGTCTTAAATGGTGGAAGGGGTGCTGGATCTTTAATTCCGTCACTTTTGGACAACTCATCATTTAATGTTACTTCCATAGTAAATGCATATGATGATGGTAAATCAACTGGTGAGATAAGAAAGTTTTTTGATATGCTAGGCCCATCAGATATCAGAAAAGTTCAAGAGCTGATGCTTCCAAAAGATGATAAGGATTACAAAAGCAATCTTTCGATTTTTCAATATCGTTTTCCAGAAAGTCAAAATTATAATGAAGCACTTTCCTCAATCAAAGATTTTATTTCTTCAGATTCCTGTAATTTTTTAGGCATACCGTTTTCATCTAACAACACTACCTCTCAATTAAGAATTTATTTAAGTGAATTTATTTCTGCGTTAACTATTCTAGAAAAAGTTAAAAAAATAAAATTTAATTTTTCCGATTGCTCAATAATGAATTGTATATATGCCGGGGCTTTTATTTATCATAATCGTAATATTGAGGATGCTACATTATCCATTGAAAAATTATTTAATTTAAGGGGTGAAGTAATACCTACGAGCATCGAGAATAAGAAACTTTCAGCTTTAAGGGAAAATGGAGAAATGTTATACAGTGAAGCTGAAATTGTAGAGCTTCGTTCAAATGTTAGAATTGAAAGAATTTATCTATTAGATAAAAAAATTAGCAAGGAGTCATTTGATCACTTAGAGCTAATGGAAAAAAGACAATATCTAGATCAACACCATTGCTTTGTTTCAATTTCTCCAAGAGCAAAAATTGCTATTGAAAAAGCCGATATCATTATTTACTCTGCAGGTACTCAGCATTCCTCCCTATACCCAACATACTTATCAGTAGGATTAGCTCAGTCAATTGCTGATAATCACAAAGCTTGCAAAGTTTTTGTTACGAATATTGGTGCAGATTATGAGACTCCATCATATAACGCGTCAGATTTTATCAAAGGAGCATATAGATATTTAAAGCTTTCAGACCAAAGGAATTACTCATATGAGGATTTATTTAGTGTCAATTTAGTTAACAATAGTCAACATAGTCCTGATGAATCTTATGTTCAATTTGATAAGGATGAAATGAATAAAATTAGTGTGCCTTTAATTCATGATTCCTTTGAATCAAATGAATTGAGGGGTAAGCATGATGGTGAAAAGCTTATTAAATCCATATTAAATTTATATGAATCTATGGAAAGCTAGCTTTTCAAAATATATAAAATTTTTTTATGAATAAATTCCAGAATCTTTTAAAAGATAAAAAACTACTTATCTTTGACTTTGATGGAACAATTGCTGACACATCCCCATTCCATGATCAGGCATTTAAAGAGGTTTTATTAAATTACCCAGTTGATTTCTCGTACAAAGATATTGCAGGACTTTCTTCATCTGATGCTTTTAAAACTATTTTTAAAAAAAATAATATTTCTATTTCAAAGCAGTCGCTTACTAGCTTGATTGATGAAAAACAGGAAATTGCAAGAAATTTAATTTCAAAATTTTTAAAGCCTGTAGAGGGGTTATATCAGTTTTTAAAATATGCAGATAATCATTTTCAAATCTGCATAGTTTCTTCTGGATCAAATTTGTCCATTACTAACGCTCTTAAAAAAATAAAACTGTATATGTTTTTTGATGAAATTATTTCTGCTGAGGATGTTAAAAATACCAAACCAAGCCCAGAGGGTTTTTGTAAAGCGTTAGATATTTTTGGTATTTCACCAGATCAAGCTTTAATTTTTGAGGATTCCGTTTCTGGATTTCAAGCTGCCGATGCAGCTAATATTGATTATCTTGATGTAAATTCATTTATATGGTCTGATCTATATTAAAATGAACTATGAAGGTTTTAACTATTGTAGTAACTCACAATCGATCTGAGCTGTTAGCAAGATGCTTAGATTCGATTGATTCTCAAAGCGATCCATCTCAAGATGTATTAGTCATAAATAATGGCAGCACAGACAATACTGAAGAAATACTTCGAAAAAAAAACATATGGTTTATAACTCAAGACAATGTAGGTTCTGCAGGTGGTTGGCATACAGGAATAAAAATAGGCCTTGAAAAAGGCTATGATGCTTGTTGGTTGATGGATGACGACGGATATCCTGATAAGGATGCTTTAAAACACCTTAAGCGAAAATTTACTGACAATACAGCGTGTATCTCTTCTATCGTATTAAAAGAAGATAATAAATCAGAATTTGTATTTCCCTTCCCATATTTATCTTTTAAAAATTTACCAAAAATTTTTGGTATCCCCAGAAAAATATATAAATTAAAAAAATTACACGAAATATCAAGTGAACAAACCTATCCTTTTGCTCATTTATTTAATGGAGCTTTAATTTCAATGAAGGCTGCAGAGGCAATTGGGAACGTAAATAAAGATTTCTATTTGATGGGAGATGAAGTAGATTACTTTTTTAGATTAAGGGAATTCGGAAGAGTGTCATCATCTTTGCAAGCATTTCATTATCATCCTGATGTTAGCAAAAGGAAATTTAATATTTACAAGATTTATTTTTATGTAAAAAACTCAATAATTTTAAATTCTCGATATTTTGATGCAGTATTTATAAGGAATATCTTAGTAATTCTTGCTATTTTAGGTAGGGTAACTATGCGAAATGGTTTCTATTTTACCATTTCTATTTTATTTGGTTTGAATGCTAAATATTTCTATAAGGCCATTTTTAGAGGTTTGAATGGCAAGATAGGCAACGATATTAATGTCTGAATATACAGTTTTAATTGCAGCTGCTGGTCACGGTCATAGATCGGGCTTACCATACCCAAAAACTCTATATCCTATAAAAGGAAAGCCAATTTTAATTCATTTATTAAATTTGTTTTCTTTAGTGAGCGATTCTATTTCTGTTGTTGTAAGCCCTGATGGAAAAGCAATGATAAAGCAGTCTTTAAAAGAATATAAATTTTTACCTGAGCTTTTAATACAAACCGTTCCAAGGGGAATGGGAGATGCAGTATTGGAATTTAAAACATCTTCTGAATTTGATAAAACTAACAACTTAATTTTGGCATGGGGAGATATACCATTTATTCAAAAGAGTACCCTTATAAATTTACTTAGGATTCATGAAGAAAACAAAAATGATTTCACATTTCCGACTAGGTTGGTAGATTCTGCATACACTATAGTTTCAAGAGACAAAAACAATAATTTAGTCGAGGTAATTGAAACAAAAGAGCTTGGAATAGATCAACCTAAACCTGGCGAGAGAGATATGGGTTTATTTGTATTTAAAAAAGATATTATATTTAAAGAATTACAAAGAGACTCAAAATTTAAATTTGGCAACATATCTGGTGAGCATGGATTTCTGTACATTATTAGAGAGCTAATATCCAATGGATTTAAAGTTGAAGCTCTTCCTATAGCAACTGAAAAAGATTTGATTTCTTTAAACTATCTAAAGGATGTAGAGGAATATGAGTCATAATATGCATCGCATGAAAACTTACATAAGAGAATTATGTGTGGATTAGCTGGTTATATTCCTCTTGGAATGACTTCATATCAAGATATGCACTCTAACGGGAGCAAAATGATCGATGCTATTTATTCAAGAGGCCCAGATGATAAAGGAATTTGGATTGAAGATAATCTCTCATTGGTTATGTCATTTAGAAGGCTCGCAATTTTAGATTTATCCCAAGCTGGACATCAACCTATGGAATCTTCTTCAGGCAGATATAAGATTTGTTTTAACGGAGAAATTTATAATCATTTAGAGCTAAGGAAGAGTCTTAAAGGTAATTGGCGAGGCCATTCCGACACAGAAACTATTTTAGAGTTTATAGAGAAGCATGGCATTGAGGATGCGCTTAAAAGTTTTGTTGGAATGTTCGCTTTGGCTATTTGGGATGAAAAGAAATCAATATTAACTCTTGCTAGAGATAGAATGGGCGAAAAACCTCTATATTATGGTTGGGTCCAAAAAGATTTTGTTTTTGCATCAGAGTTAAAAGCTATAAAAAAGCATCCTGATTTTAATAATAAAATTTCAAAAGCAGCTCTTAGTAATTATTTAAAATTTAATTATGTGCCAGCGCCACAAAGTATTTATAAAAATATTTTTAAATTAGAACCAGGCAGCTATATAAATATTTCTGTTGAATCTGTGCAATCTAGAGACATTAAATCAAAAAAATACTGGGATTTATCATCGGTAATAAATGAAGGCTATAAAAATCCTATAGATGATCATAAGCATGCTATTCATGAAATAAAATCATCTTTATCGAATGCGATTCAATCTCAAATGATATCAGATGTGCCATTAGGAGCATTTTTAAGTGGCGGCATCGATTCGTCACTGATTACGGCATTAATGCAAGAACATTCACCTAATAAAATAAAAACTTTTACTATTGGTTTTGAAGAATCATCATTTGATGAATCGGTTTATGCAAAGAAAGTTGCAAATCATTTAGGTACAAATCATTCAGAATATTTTGTTACTTCAAATGAAACGCTTGATGTAATTCCTCAAATGCCATTCATATATGATGAGCCCTTTGCTGATTCGTCACAAATACCAACTCATTTAGTTTGTAAGCAGGCGAAAGAAAAGGTAACTGTTGCAATTTCTGGAGACGGAGGTGATGAAGTGTTTGGTGGCTATAATCGTTATTTTTGGTCACCTAGAATCTGGTCAAAATTAAGATGGATCCCTTATCCTATGAGGAAGATTGTTGGATCGAGTGTAATTGGTGCACCCAAAAGTCTTTTTCAAAACATAGAGAATTTTTATAATTTTGTTATTCCAAAAAAATACGAAGTCTATCAATTTGAAGACAAGCTAAAGAAGTTAAGCGAGAGATTAAAATATGTTAAAACAGAGTCGGATCTATATGAAAGCCTTGTTACACAGTGGCATGATCCAAGTTTAATTTTAAAAGATTTCGACGATGATTTTATAGACGTTAATTATCCAATAAATACAAATTTAATTAGCCATCCTCCATCGCAGATGATGTATTGGGACACTCTAACTTATTTGCCTGACGATATTTTATGTAAGGTAGATAGAGCTGCTATGTCCGTGAGCTTAGAAACTAGAGCACCATTTTTAGACCATAGGCTTGTAGAGCTTGCATGGCGCTTACCACATTCCCTAAAGATAAATAATTATCATGGTAAAATTATTTTACGCGATATTCTTGATGAATATATACCAAAGAATTTAATTGAAAGACCTAAGGCAGGTTTTGGTATTCCAGTTGGCGAATGGTTAAGGGGACCACTTAAAAGTTGGGCTTCAGATTTATTATGCGAAGAAAAAATTATTAAACAAGGGATGTTTCATATCGAGCCTATCCAAAAGATTTGGGATGAGCACCTCTCAAAATCTCATGATCATACTCATAAAATTTGGAGTATTTTAATGTTTCAATCTTGGTTGGAGGTTCAGTAATAAAAATGGCGGGTTATTGGATAATGTTTTCAGTTCCAGCCTTTTTTGCAGTCATTGCAAATAGAAGATTACCCATTCCCAGTACTGGAAGATATAAATCATCAATTGATTTATTTGTTTTTCTTTGGATTATTGCTCTTACATTACTCATCGGTCTTAGGGATGAGGTTGGGGGCGATTGGTTAAACTATTTATTAAAATTTGAATTATTAGAAGGAATACCATTTGCAGAATTGTTTGAAAGAGCACTTGATGATCCTCTATACAATATTTTCAATTGGGTGAGTTCAAACCTTAAATGGGGAGTATATGGAACAAATATAATTTGTGCATTTATTTTTTCATATGGACTTGGCGTATTTTGTAAAAAACTTCCAAGACCATGGTTAGGTCTTACTGTAGCTGTTCCTTATTTAGTGATAGTCGTAGCAATGGGTTATACACGTCAGAGCGTCGCACTTGGTTTGGTAATGCTTGGTTTGGTTGCTCTATCAGATCAAAAAATACGAAAGTTTGTAATTTATATTATCATTGCTGCAATGGCTCACAAATCAGCTATTTTGATGCTTCCTATTGCAGGTTTAGCTGCATCAAAAAACAGATTACCAATTTTAGCTTGGATGTCTTTGCTTGGAGTGGCGGGATATTTTATTTTTCTAGCAGACTCAATGGATTTTTTTATATATGGTTACATTGAGTTAGATTATCAATCTCAAGGGGCTTTTATAAGACTACTTATGAATTCATTACCAGCTCTTATAATGGTTTTATTCTATAAAAGATTTAATTTTCCACCAGGTGAGAAAAGAATTTGGATATGGTTTGCACTAATATCATTAGGCTTAATGTCAATGTTTTTTATTTTTCCTAGTTCTTCTGCATTAGACAGGGTTGCACTATACATGTTGCCGATTCAAATTGTTACCTTTTCATATCTACCAGATATCTTTACTCACAATAAATTTATTAAAGGCTGTTTGATTTTGTCTATAATCTCTTACTACGCACTAGTGCAATTTGTGTGGCTAAATTACGCGGTAAATTCCTGGGCGTGGCTTCCATATAAATCGATAATAATTTGAATAAAGTACTTATTTTTTCAGCTAATACTTCATGGTATTTGTTTAATTTCAGACAAAATACCATTAAAGCTTTTATAAATAATGGTTATAAAGTTTTTTGTTTAAGCCCGTTAGATGATTATAGTTGTTTGTTAGAGGATATAGGATGCACCTGGATTAAACTAAATATGGATAATAAAGGTTTTAATCCACTTGCTGATCTAAAATTTTTTTTTAATTTATTAAATATTTTTTTAAGAGTAAAACCTACAGCGGTATTTAATTTCACTATCAAAAATAATATTTATGGTACATTTGCGTCATTTCTTCTAGGAATTAGATCAATAAACAATATTTCTGGCTTTGGCACTGCATTTATCCATAGCGGATTCAGATATTTTATAGCAAGGCGTTTATATATTTTTGCACTAAGGTTATCTACAAAAGTTTTTTGTCAAAATACAGATGACTATAAATTTATCTTAGAAAATAAATTTGTTCATGAGTCTAGAATAGATCTACTACCAGGAAGCGGAGTAGATTTAAAAAAATTTAAAAGAAAGGCTAATATAATTTATCCTCCAAAAAATGATTTTATTTTCATCTATGCCGGAAGGCTTCTATATGACAAGGGAATCAAAGAATTAATAAATGCCTTTGATCAAATTGATCAAAGTAGATTTCCATCAAAACTTTGGATAATTGGTTTTAGGGATTCTAAGAACATATCTGCAATAAAACAATCTGATATAGGAAAATGGAATAAGCGGTTAAACATTTCAATTTTAGAGCCTTCTGATTCGATTGAAGCAGTCTTATCAGAAGCAAGCTGTTTTGTTCTTCCGTCTTATCGAGAGGGAATGCCAAGAAGTATTTTAGAAGCATGCGCTATGGAACTACCAATTATTTGTACTGATGTTCCAGGATGTAGGGACATTGTTACTAATAATTTAAATGGATACTTGTGCAAGCCACATGATGATCAATCTTTGCTTGAGGCCATGAAAAAAATGTTAAGACTGCCAATTGAAAAACGTTTAAAAATGGGAGCAGAGGGCAGGAAGCGAGTGGAAAAGTCATTTAGTGAGGATATTGTAATTAAAAAAGCTTTGGATGAAATTGATAATATTTAAAAAGTTTTTTAAAGTTAGTTTTGGTAGTATTGGATATACCATTTAACAAATTCTTTAAGACCTTTTTCTATTGAGGTGCTTGGTCTATAGTCAATCGCACTTGATAGTAGATTTATATCAGCGAAGGTTTTTTTGACATCTCCAGGCTGCATAGGCAAGAATTTTTTCTTTGCTTTTTTACCAATGCAACTTTCAAGAACTTCTATAAAGTATAGAAGATTTTCTGGTTTATTATTTCCAATATTAAATATTTTATATGGAGTGCTTTCAAAACCTTTCGGGGAATTTGTTGATGTAATTGAATTAATTAATGGTGGCTGGTCAATAATTTTAACTATTCCATCTATTACGTCATCAATATAAGTAAAATCTCTTTGCATTTTACCTTTATTGAATACACTAATTTCTTTACCTTCAAGTATAGCTTTAGTAAAAAGAAAATAAGCCATATCAGGTCTTCCCCAAGGCCCATAAACTGTAAAAAACCTTAGACCAGTAGTAGGAATTTTATATAAATGGGAATATGTATAAGCCATTAACTCATTTGATTTCTTTGTTGCAGCATATAGTGAGATAGGATGATCTACATTATCGCTTTCAGAAAATGGAATTTTTTTATTCATTCCATAGACAGAACTACTTGATGCATATAGTAAATGTGGAATATTGGCATGTCTTGCGGCTTCCAAAATATTTATAAAACCAGCCAAGTTACTATGTATATAATCTCTAGGATTAGAAATGGAGTGCCTAACTCCAGCTTGAGCTCCTAAATGAAGAATTCTATCAAAAGCATGATCACTAAAAATTTTGTGAATTTCATTCTCATCAGCAAAATCAGCTTTTATAAAGGTAAATTTATCTGATGAAATTTGTTTAAGTCTTGATTTTTTTAAATTTACGTCATAATAATCATTAAGATTATCAATTCCAATTACTTCGTGACCTAAGTCAGTAAATTTTTTAGCAGCATGGTACCCAATAAATCCAGCTGATCCCGATATTAAGATTTTCATTTTGAATGATTATACATTTATATTTTTTTAATTAAGTAATATATCGATGATTATTTAATGATAAGTTTTAACAATGAATCAACTATAATAATAATTAAAAAAAATTTTAAAAATGCAATACAAAATTACCATAGTTGGAGCAGGATATGTTGGGATGTCATTGTCTGTTTTATTAGCACAAAATCATAATGTAATTCTCTTTGATATTGATCAGGAGAGAGTTGAAAGAATTAAAGAAAATAAATCAACAATTCAAGATCCACTCATAAATGATTATTTAGAACATAAGTCTTTAGACTTGTCATCGACTGCTGATATAAATAATGCTTTT
>CEQY01201341.1_pt1 | contig 15502 bp, 15 predicted proteins | sample 361391 | NCBI WGS metagenome assembly CEQY01 (sample SAMEA2621075, study PRJEB7988) | marine metagenome | isolation source: saline water (ENVO:00002010), including | reverse complement strand
TGGGCCGAGGGACTTCCAAACGCCATGATTGAGGCAATGTCATCAGGATTATCGGTAATAGTTTCAAAAGTTGGGGCGATACCTAATTTTATAAATAATAATGAAAATGGGCTGCTTGTGGATTCAAAGGATAAACCAAGTTTGAAAAAAGCTATTAAAAATTTATTAGATGATAGCAAGCTTCAAAAAAAATTAGCTCTAAATGGTCACGAGTTTGCTAAAAGAAAGTTCTCTTCACAGATTGGTATACAAAGACTATTAGAAGTTATAGAAGAAATAATAGATAAAAAATGATATATTTCTTCACAAATAGAGGAGACAATTCGAATTATGTCAAATTCTGATTTATTTAAAGATAAAACCTTATTAATTACAGGTGGCACAGGTTCCTTTGGAAATGCTGTTGCAGAAAAATTCTTAGACTCAAGTATTAATGAGATAAGGATTTTTAGCAGAGATGAAAAGAAACAAGATGACATGCGCAAAAAGTATAAATCTAAGAAATTGAAGTTTTATGTTGGTGATGTAAGAGATTATAGTTCAGTAAATAATGCAATGATTGGAGTGGATTATATCTTTCACTCAGCAGCATTAAAACAGGTGCCATCATGTGAATTTCATCCAATGGAAGCAGTAAAAACCAACATAATAGGTACAGATAATGTTCTAGAATCAGCTATACAAAATAAAGTAAAAAAAGTGGTTTGTCTAAGTACAGATAAGGCAGTTTATCCAATCAATGCAATGGGCATATCAAAGGCGCTTATGGAAAAAGTCATTGTCGCAAAATCAAGAAACAGTGACTCTACTGTTATTTGTGGGACTCGCTATGGGAATGTAATGGCTTCGAGAGGCTCAGTTATTCCATTATTTACAAATCAAATAATCAATGACAAACCTATTACAATAACTAATTCAGAAATGACAAGGTTTATGATGACTCTTGATGAAGCTGTTGAGTTAGTTCTATTTGCTTTTTCTAATGGAAAACCAGGTGATATTTTTGTACAAAAATCACCAGCAGCAACCATTAAGGTTCTTGCAGAAGCTTTAACCAGTTTGTTAGATAAACCTGATCATGAAATAGAAATTATTGGCACTCGACATGGTGAAAAAAAATATGAAGTACTATTAAGTAAAGAAGAAATGGCACAAGCAGATGATTTGGGAGGATACTTTAGAGTACCTCCTGATTTAAGAGACCTAAATTATGACAAGTATCTTGATAAAGGAGAAACTAAATTTGACGATTCTGAGGAATATAATTCTGACAATACAAATAGATTAAATGTATCTGAAATGAAAGACCTACTTTTAAAACTAGATACTTTTGTAGAAATTCAAAATGGTAATCTTACTGCAAAATTTCAAGAATAGATGAATATTCTTATCACTGGTTGCAAGGGGTTCGTTGGAAAGAATCTTAAATCTCACTTAATTCAAAACTCAGATTATAAAATTCATGAGTATAATAGAGGAGACTCTATAGAAATTCTTAAAGAAAAAATTTCTGCCTCTGATGTCATTTTTCACTTGGCAGGAGAAAATAGAACTAAAGATGAATTAAATTTTGAAAAAAATAACTTTGAGTTAGCAAAAGATATTTCTGCTTTGTTAATATCAAACACAAACAATCAAAAACATTTAATTTTCTCATCAACTATTCAAGCTGAGCTTGATAATCCTTATGGAAGAAGCAAGTTAAAAGCTGAGAATGAGTTTATTTCTATTTGCAAAAAGAATTCAAATCATAAAGTTTCGATCTTTAGGTTTCCAGGAATATTCGGCAAGTGGTGTAAACCAAATTATAATTCTGTTGTTGCAACTTTTTGCGATTCTATTGCAAATAACAAACCAATAACCATTGATGAGGCCAATAAAGAACTAGAGTTAGTTTATATAGATGATGTTGTTAACCAGCTTATAAGCGAAATGCATCAAGGAGTTTCAGAAAATACTTTCAAAGATGTCAATTCTGTTTACAAGATATCATTAGGAGAGCTTGCTAGAAAATTAAAATATTTTGCTGACTCCAGAGAAAACTTATTTATTGAAAATGTTGCAAATGGAATTGATAAAGCACTATATTCCACTTTTATAAGCTATTTACCAAAGCATAAGTTTATTTATAACCTTAAATCAAATGAAGATGAAAGAGGAGTTTTTGTAGAATATTTAAAAAATCATCAAGTAGGCCAATTTTCTTTTCTAACTTCTAAACCTGGTGTTATAAGAGGTAATCATTTTCACCACACAAAAATAGAAAAGTTTTTCGTAATAAAAGGCATAGCATCATTTAAGTTTTTTTCTTTGGATTCAGGGAAAAAGTTTGAGATTGAAACTTCTGGAGAAAAGCCACAAATAGTTGAAAGTATTCCAGGTTGGGCTCATTATATAAAAAATATAGGTGATGAAGAGTTGATTGTTCTATTGTGGGCAAACGAAATATATGATCAAAATAATCCAGATACTTATTATTGTGAGGTAGATTGTGAATAAACTTAAAGTAATGACAGTTGTAGGGACCCGCCCTGAGATTATCAGACTGTCAAGGGTAATTAGTCAATTAGATAAATATTGTGATCACAGTCTTGTTCATACTGGGCAAAATTATGATTATGAACTAAATGAAGTATTTTTTGAAAATTTAGAAATAAGAAGACCTGATTTCTTTTTAGATTCGGCAGGATCAACAAGTTCTGAAACTATAGGAAATGTAATCATTGAGTCCGAGAAAGTTCTTAATAAAGTTAAGCCTGATGCTTTTTTAGTTTTGGGAGATACAAATAGCTGTATGGCGATTTTGGCTGCAAAACGCCAAAAGATTCCCACATTTCACATGGAAGCAGGAAACAGATGCTTTGATATGAGAGTTCCTGAAGAAATTAATAGGAGAATTGTTGACCATATTGCAGACATCAATTTAACTTATAGCTCCATTGCGAGAGAATATCTATTAAGAGAGGGTATCGCTCCTGATTCAGTTATAAAAACTGGAAGTCCAATGAGGGAAGTATTAGAGTATTTTAAAGATAATATTCTAGACTGCGATGTTTTAAACAAATTAAATCTAGAAGAAGATAACTATTTTTTAGTAAGCTCTCATAGAGAAGAAAATATAGACGACAAAGATAATTTTATAAAATTTGTCAATCTACTTCATTCTTTAGATAAAAAATATAACTTACCAATCGTAGTATCTACACATCCGAGAACAAGAAAACAATTTGAAAATCATAAAATTAAACTATCAAAGAATATAAATTTGTTAAAACCTCTTGGTTTTTTTGAATACAACAAACTTCAAATATCTGCAAAAACAGTTTTATCTGATAGCGGAACTATAAGTGAAGAATCTTCAATTTTAAACTTTAAGGCAGTCAATATAAGAGATGCTCATGAAAGGCCTGAGGCAATGGAAGAAAGTTCTGTAATGATGGTTGGATATGATTTAGATAGAACAATTCAAGCAATTGAAATTTTAGAAGATCAACTAGTTGGTGAGGAAAGAAGCTTAGAACTGGTTGAAGACTATAAAACAGTTAATGTATCGCAAAAAGTAGTTAGAATAATTCATAGCTACACTAACTATGTAAATCATAAAGTCTGGCACAAAAAATAGTTTTTATATCTATGAGAGTACTTGTTATCACCAGATATTTTTGGCCAGAAGATGGAGTAGCTGAAGAGCCACTAATGTTAAAACATTATGCCAATTGGCACATTGAAAAAGGTCACGCTGTCGAAGTCATCACTGGAGCTCAAGCAGATCACATAAATCAATGGGATAAAGAATTTAACGGAAAATTGCTTGTAAATCATTTTTTAACAAGTATTGACAGAAAGAATAGTTTTCTAAAGAGAATAATAAATAGCTTCAAACTTCTTCTTTTATCATGCAAATCTGTCGTTTTTAAAAAAAAATATGATTTAGTTTATGTTTTTAGTGGACCACCATTAATTTCACTATTTATATGCATACTTAATAAAATGCTTATAAAAAAATCGAGAATAATATTTATTATCCAAGACAATGTGGTGTATAGAATCTCAAACAATTTCTTTAAAAAGTTATTTAAAGTATACCTAAAATTTACAATCGTACTTTCAGATGATGTTATAGTTTTATCACAACCCATGAAGGATGAAGTTCTTGATTATTTCACTAAGAAAAGAGCATTTAAAATCTCTCCTAAAATAAAGATACTTTTAAATTTTTGTGCCGATCTTGATAAAAGACTATTTAAAGTTGATGCAAAAAAATCAATTGATATTGTATATGCAGGAAACCATGGACCAAGTCAAGGACTTACCAACTTTATAGACATAATTTCACATATAGATGAAAATCATAGACCCAATATTTCTTTCTATGGAGAGGGAACAGAAAAGAAAAATATTGTTAAATACGCAAAAACACGACATGTTAAAATTGAATTTAATGATCCAGTAGCTAGAAAAGATATAAAGTTAATCATTTCTAAATCTGAGTTTGGTCTAGTATGTATGTCAAAATCTTTAAGCAGATATGCATTCCCTTCAAAATTAGCAACTTATTTATCTGTGGGGACTAAGGTAATTATTTGCACAAATGGTTTCGATCATTTAAATAATTTTATTAAAGATAATGATTTTGGATATTTATTAGATAGCTCAGATATAAAGTCTGCAGCAAGAAATTTAAAATATTATTTATCTAATAAACAAGAGGTTGATTATGAACTTTATCAAAAAGTTGAAAGTATTTTCGGAAAAAAACAATATTTTGATAAATTAGGAGGCATTTTAGACATATAAATGAATAATGATATTGCAATTGTTGGAGGTTCTGGATTTATAGGAACAAATTTATCTAATTTATTAGATGATGATCAAATTAATCATTCTATTTATGACATTGTTGAGCCAAAAAAAAATAAAGATTATGAGCATTTAGATGTTGTTACGCCTGAATCACTTAATAAGATTAATGGATCTAAATGTATTATTAATCTTGCTGCGGAGCATAAAGATAATGTTTTTCCAGCAATAAAGTATGATGAAGTCAATGTATTAGGAGCGACAAATGTTTGTAATGCTGCAAGAAAATATGACATAAATAGAATAATTTTTACTAGTTCTGTTGCAGTATATGGATTTGCAAAACCTAATACGGATGAAAATGGTGAAATTAATTATTTCAATGATTATGGACGAACAAAGTTCTTAGCAGAGGAAATTTACAGGGAATGGTTTGAGGAGGATTCTGAAAATAGAACTTTAATTATTATCAGACCAACAGTGGTATTTGGTGAGGAAAATAGAGGAAATGTTTATAATTTATTAAATCAAATTTCATCTAATAAATTCTTAATGATAGGAAATGGGAAAAATATAAAATCGATGGCATATGTTAAAAACGTTGCGGCTTTTATTAAATTTAGTTTAAATTTTAAAGCTGGCATGCATTTATATAATTATATCGACAAACCAGACATTGATATGAAATCTTTAGTTTCAATATCAAGAGATATGATCTTAAATAAAAAAGGTATGGGGATCTTTCTGCCAGGCTTTATAGGATTAATTATTGGAAAGTTATTTGACTTCATTTCTTTTATATCAAAAAAAGAATTATCAATAAGCTCGATAAGAATAAAAAAGTTTTTATCAACCACTCAGTTCTCTTCAAGTATTGATGATACTGGCTTTGTACCTCCTTTTTCCTTAGAAGAGGGACTAAAAAGAACAATTAAAAATGAGTTTTTTAAAAAAAAGTAATGAAAGTAATAGTAGTTAGCGGAGGATTTGACCCTATTCATAGTGGCCATATTAAATACTTTGATTCTGCAAAAAAACTAGGAGATCATTTGATAGTAGCCCTAAATAGCGATGAGTGGCTTACAAATAAAAAAGGTAAACCTTTTATGCCATATAAAGAAAGAAAGATATTGGTTGAGAATCTTAGAATGGTAGATGAGGTTATTGACTTTGATGATGATGACTTAGGAAGTTGCACTTTAGGATTGGAAAAAGTTAAGAAAATGTATCCAAATGATGAGATTATTTTTTGTAATGGTGGTGACCGAAATAAAGAAAATATTCCTGAGACAAGTGTATCTGGTATTGATTTTAGATTTGATGTAGGGGGATCTCAAAAAATCAATTCTTCAAGTTGGCTCATAAAAGATTATTTTAATAACTTTGAAGATAGAGTTTGGGGAAAATTTTATAATCTCTTTAAAGATGATTCTGTCAGGATAAAAGAGTTGGTTGTAAATTCTGGAAAAGGACTAAGCTTTCAAAAACATAAATATAGAAATGAAATTTGGTTTGTTAGTAAAGGAAAGTGCATAGTTAAACATGGAGTTACAGATAATGAGGCGGCATCTGAGGAAATAGAACTCAATTGCGAGGAGTTATTTCATGTACCAGCTAACAAATGGCACCAAATTATCAATCCCTTTGGTAAGGATTGTCACATAATTGAGATTCAATATGGAGAGAAAACAGTTGAAAATGATATTGAAAGGTCTTCCATGTATAGTGGTAAATAAATGATCCAAATAATTAAAAAAAATAACTCTCTACCATATTTAGATTTTATGAAGTATTACAACAATGCAGTAAGTGCAGGCCAAAAAAATATTGAGGCTATATCAATAAGCTCATACAACAACAACACAGCAGAGGTTCAATCTCGATTTGTAAACTTAAAGTATATAAATGATGATGAATGGATTTTTTTTAGTAATTATGAATCACCCAAATCAAATGACTTTGAAAATCATCCTCAAATTAGTGCATTATTTTATTGGCAAAATATTGACACTCAAATAAGAATTAAAGCTCACATATCAAAAACTGATCAAAATTTCAGTGATCTTCATTTTGATAATAGAGATAGAAAGAAAAATGCTTTAGCAATAAGCTCTAAACAGTCAATGAAAATAGATTCTTACGAGGATATAAAAAATAATTTTTTAGAAATTTATAATTCAGAGTCAGAACTTAAGCGACCAAATTATTGGGGAGGATTTTCATTCACACCATATTATTTTGAATTTTGGAAAGGACACGAAGATAGATTAAATAAAAGGAAAACATATACATATATTAATGAAGAATGGAAAAAAAATTATTTACAACCTTAACATTTAAAGAACAAATTAGTTTAATTAATCATGTTAATAGTTTAAAATTCTGAAAAATTATGAAAAATATCTTTTTTAATTCCTGTAATGCTCTTTGAGCTTCTTCATGTTCATCTTTTTTCTAAATAAGTAAAGGGTTTTATTATCGCTATATCAAAGAAAAAGTTCCCGCCCATGAATGAAAGAATTACTGCTTCCGAAGTAATGTTAATTAATTCGTCTGGAGAAAAAGTAGGATTAGTAGAGTTAGATTCTGCAAAAGGATTAGCTGAAAAAGAAGGTTTAGATCTTGTACAGGTTTCTCCACCAGGCGCTAATCCAGTTGTTTGCAAGATATTAAATTACGGAAAGCACATATTTGAAAAAAAGAAGAGCACCGGCTCATCAAATACTAAAGTTAGAAAACGCACTATAAAGGAGATTAAATTTAGACCCTCCACAGATGTGGCTGATTATAATGTTAAATTAAAAAAGATTAAAAGCTTTATTCTTGACGGAGATAAGACTAAAATAAGCATCCGGTTCAGAGGTAGAGAGATTTTAAATAGTGATCTTGGATTAGATCTTTTAAATAAACTCAGGAAAGAGCTTGAGGATATATCACAAGTTGACCAGGAGCCTGCTTTAGAGGGAAGACAATTGTTAATGATCTTAAGCCCATTAAAGAAAAAGTAGTTATTATTTTAGAGATTATTATAAGTAAAATGGGATACAAACTAAAAACACATTCTGGGGCTGCAAAGCGCTTTAAGAAAACTGGCACGTCTGTTAAAAGCAAAAGTGCCAACAGAAATCATATCTTGACAAAACAGTCTACTAAAAGAAAAAGACATAATAGAGGACTCAATAAACTAAATGGTGTTGTATTAAAAATGGCATCTAAACTTATTAAATAATCATGCCAAGAGTTACCAAGTCAGTTACAGCTAAGTCTAAACATAAGAAGGTTCTAAAATCTACGAAAGGCCACTATGGTGCTCGAAGTAGACTATACAAAACCGCAAAACAATCTAACATCAAATCTCTTCAATATGCTTTTAGAGACAGAAAAAATAAAAAAAGAACCTTTAGGTCGTTATGGATTGCAAGAATTAATGCTGCGTCCAAGGATCTAGATGTGTCTTATTCAAAACTAATCAATGCTATGTCTAAAAAAGACATACAAATTAATAGAAAAATATTATCTGAAATCGCGATCGACGATCCTTCAACTTTTAAGAAAGTTGTCGAACTATCTATTAATTAATAAATCTTATAATGTCCTCTCCAAATGACATTAACTCACCAGAAATATTAAAAGAGATAGGCTCAATACATCCAATAAGTAATATGAAGCTATTCATATTAGATTTTCTAGTTTCGATAGGCTTTAAAATTATAGATGGCCCAGAAGTTGAAACTGAGGAATTCAATTTTGATATGCTCAATATAAAAAAATCACATCCAGCTAGACAGATGCATGACACATTTTATGTTCAAAATAAGACTAGCGTATTAAGAACGCATACTTCACCAGTTCAAATACGAGGCATGTTAGAAAACAAACCTCCAATTGCATTTGTTTCTGGAGGAAAGGTATATAGAAAAGATGACGATGCAACTCACCTCCCTATGTTTCATCAAGTCGAAGGTATATATGTAGACAAAGATATTGATTTCGCTCAACTCAAAGACCTTATTTTTAAGATTATATATAAATTATTTGGTGAAGAAGTTGAATTACGATTCAGGCCGTCCTATTTTCCATTTACCGAACCCTCAGCTGAAGTTGATATTCTTTCAGAAGAAGGAGAGTGGTTAGAAATACTGGGTTGTGGAATTATAAATCCTATTGTTCTTGAAAATTGCAAAATTGATTCCAAAAAATACAGCGGTCTTGCGTTTGGACTGGGTGTTGAAAGAATTGCAATGCTAAAACATGGAATTCAAGATATTAGAGAGATATACAAATCAAATCTAGACTTTTTATCACAATTTAAATGAAAGTATCATATAAACATCTTATTAGGAGCTTAAAAGATAAACCTTCAATAGAAGATTTATCTATAAAATTGTTTCAACTTGGTCATGAGCATGAAATCGAAGATGATATATTTGATATTGAGATAACTCCAAATAGAGGTGACTGTCTCTCTTTAAATGGAATTCTCAGAGAGTTAAGCATTTTCTTTAAATTAAATAGTGATTCTGAAATATACAATAATAAAATTGATGAACTAAAAATCAATTTTGAAAACAAATCTGTTGATATTTGCCCCAAAATATCTTTTCTTAAAATTGAAATAACTGATTTCGCTAAAAATTATAAAAGTTATCTAGAGAGTTACTTTAATGATCTTTCTAATAACAAGGTTAATTTTTTCACTGACATATCAAATTACCTTTCATATGAATTCGGTCAGCCTACCCATTGCTACGATTTTGATAAAATTAAAGGAAAGCTATCTTTAGAAAAAAATGATAAAGACTTATCTTTTGAAACATTATTAAATCAAAAGCTTAATTTAAAATCTGAAAACGATGATCATTTATTTTACCTTGATGGAAATCCTATAAATCTTGCTGGTGTAATTGGTGGCAAAACTTCAGCATGTTCTCAAGAAACTAAAACGGTTCTTGTTGAATGTGCATTTTTTGAACCGGAAGCAATTATTGGAAGAACAATAAAATATGATGTTCAATCAGAAGCAGCATATAAATTTGAAAGGGGAGTTGATCATAATTGTCATGACACAGTTTTAAGAAGATTCATAAAAATCGTTCAAGATCATGCTGTTATTTCAAGTATGTCAATTAAAAGTTTTAACTATAAAGATATCGTTACTAAAAAAATATCATATAATTCTGAAGAAGTTGATTCTATTATTGGATACATAACACCCACTCAGCTAAAAGAGAGCTATTTAAATAAATTAGGTTTTGAAATTGTAAAAAACAAAATCAAAATACCTTCTTATAGGACTGATATTAATCACCTAAATGATATCGCAGAGGAAATTGCTAGAGTTATTGGTTATGACAACATTCCTTCAAAAAAATTTGAGATTAAAAGTAACAATTATCTAAGCAAACAAAGTATAGAAGACAAGATAAAAGCATTTTTAGTCAATAAGGGATTTAGTGATGTCATAAACTTCCCATTTACTAACAATCATGGGAAAGATTCAATTTTAGTAGACAATCCATTAGATTCTAATAGGCCTTATATGAGAACAACCCTTAAAGACTCCCTTATTGAAAACCTGCTCTATAACGAAAGAAGACAAAAAGATTCAATAAAAATTTTTGAAATTTCTGATGTATATTTGTCTGATCAAAGTTCAAAGAAAGTTCTTGGTATAATTGGCACAGGGAGACTTGGAAAAAATTATAGAGATTTCTCAAAAAAAATTGATCAAAACTTTCTTGAAGATATATTAAGAGACATGAATTTAGTAAAAGAAGCTAATGTGATTCAAATTAACAGAAATGAACTTGATACAAAAATTAAGAGCCCAATATTTTATTCAGAAATTGACATATGTGATATAGAAAATATCATTTGTGACGGTGTCTCTACATATAAGGATTTCGTAAAGTATAAAAAAATTTCTGAATATCCATCAACCTTCAGAGATATTTCCTTTGCTGTTAAAGATGCATCCAAAATTAATGAATTAGAAAAAATTTTTTATAATATTAGTGATAATAATGTGAAAGATGTTTTTGTATTTGACTATTATGAAAATAAAAAAATAGGAGTTACAAAAATTGGTTTTAGAATAGTCTTCCAATCCTACAATAAAACACTAACTGATATTGAGGTTGAAGATTTTATGGAAACTATTATTGCTAATTCTTTGCGAATACAAAGCGTTCAAATACCTGGTTTAAATTGATTATGTCATTAACTAAAAGAAATATTGCAAAAAAGATTTCAATTGAGCTAAACACACCAATTACTGATAGCTTGGAGATAGTTGATAGTTTCGTAAATTTAATTAAAGCTAATTCTAAGAATAATAAAATTAAAATTAATAAATTTGGAACTTTTGAATATAAAAAAACACCTCAAAGAATAGGAAGAAATCCAAAAACAAAGCAAGAATATAAAATTAAATCTTTTAAGAGATTTGTTTTTAGTTCGGCTATAGAATTAAAAAAAATCATTAACTGATATAATAAGGCGACAAAATTGGGAATATTATGAAGAAAGAATATAAAAAAAAGCTATTTATACTTTGGTTGGCATTTGCAGTTAATAATGTATATGCGCAATCTTTAGACTCAATTGAGGGAGTTGCCGGCATCGATCAAGAATTCATTAATAGCTTGCCAGAGGCTGTCAGAGGAGACATATTGTCAGAGATGAAAAAATCAAAAGAGGATAGTTCTGATAGTGTGCAAAAAAGACCATCTACTGAGCTCAAGAAGCTCAAGACAGTTCAAGATTGGGAAAACTTTAAAAAGAGTCAGTATCTTAAAAATAAATCTGACAGATATGGAATCAGGCTTTTCAATACAATGCAGTCCTCTTTTATGCCTCTTAACGAGCCTAATTTTGGCAATAATTACATAGTTGATTATGGAGATTTTATAAGTATTGAAATTTTTGGTTCTGCTAAAAATAAGAAGTATAAGCTTGAAGTAGGAAGGGATGGCTCAATTGTTTTAGAAGACATTGGAAAGGTTGTGGTTGGCGGACTTAATTTTGAACAGGCCACTGATTTAATTCAAAGTAAATATGAAGCTTCCTCATTTGGCGTAAGTGTAATTGTTAATCTAGAAGAAATTAGAGACATAAATGTTTTAGTTACAGGCGGGGTAGAATTTCCAGGCATTTATACACTTAGTGGAAACTCTAATGTTCTTCAAGCAATAAATATAGCGGGTGGTATAAAAGAAAATGGAAGCCTTAGAAACATCGTTATTAAAAGGAAAGGAATCGAAGATATAGAAATAGATCTATACAAAGCACTTATTTTTGGAGATCTTAACAATATACCATTTATTATGTCGGGTGATTCAATTCATATTGAATCTTCAAAAAATCTTGTAAGAGCTGGTTATGGCTTTAATGAAGTAGCTGTCTTTGAGATGAAAGATGATGAAACTATACAAGATTTAATTGAATTTTCTGGTGGTTTGGATCTTGAAGCTGGCGATGATTTTTTAAATCTTGTAAGGTTCGATAATAATGAATTTAATGTTACCCAAGTTAACTCAGGGCAATTTCCAGACTTTAAGATCAAACATCTTGATTCTATATACGCATATAAAGAGCAAATTGGGTTCGTTGAAATAACTGGTGAAGTCAAGTATCCGGGTAAATATCCAATTTCTTCAAAAGATAGAATTTTGGATCTAATAAATAGGTCTGGAGGATACAAAGATTCTGCTTATATCTTTGGTGGAAGCCTTCACCGTGAAAGTGTCAAGAAGCTTGAGAAATCTTTTGCAGAAAAAACATACTCATCTTTAATAACATTTATAGCAAGTAATCCAAGCGCATTAACAGGTGCTACATCTGGTAATTCATTTGCCTATATCCTTGGTGAACTCAAAGAGTTTAATCCTGTTGGACGAATAATTACAGAATTCGACGAAGCGTCACTTGAAGAAAATCTTCAAGAAAATATCTATTTAAGTGATGGCGATAAGATACACATACCGACGTATGCTCCAAATGTATATATTTTTGGAGAAGTTGGAAATCCAGGCGCAGTAATATTTAAGGAAAATGTAAAAATGCTTGATTACATTAAACAGTCAGGCGGCTTTACAAGATATTCATCATCAAATTATGTTTTTGTTGTAAGTCCTAATGGCGAAACCCAAAAAGTAAATATAAATAGAATCCAAAAATTCTTGAATCAAGACTATGAGGTTTATCCAGGATCAGTGATTTATGTTCCAAGACATGTTGGAAAAATTGATGGTGTTGATTTTTATGCAACTATTGCACCAATTTTTAGCAGTCTTGCTTTATCCGTAGCTTCATTAAATGCTATAAACGACTAGTATTTTGTAGCTAAAGTGATTTTTGGATGAAGTTATATAGAATATTAATTTTTTTATTATTTGCATTTCCTTTTGCAAATAATCTAAACTCAACTTCATATAATTCAATGGGTCAAACTGGCTTAATAAATATACCTACAGCAGAAACTCACGAAGAACAGTCAATATATCTCACATTCACAAGAGATGCTTATAGCAAACTTGGAACTCTAACAGTAACCCCTTTTGATTGGCTTGAGGCAAGCTATTTTTATTACAGACCTGATGACTTGCTTTGGGGTGGTACAAAAGGTTTATATTTAGATAAAGGTTTTAATGTTAAGTTTTCATACAAACCTGATTCTTTTCTTTTACCAAGATTTGCAGTAGGCCTAGATGATTTTGCAGGTACAGGCCAATTTACAAAAGAATACTTTGTAGCAACGTATGATTTTAATAATTTGAAATTAACAACCGGAATAGGATGGGGTAAGTTTGTTGGTGATAAAAGTTATAGAAATCCCTTATCCATTCTTCACAATTCATTCAAAAATCGTGGAGTTGAATCATCCAATTATGAACTTGGAGGAAACCTAAGCTACGATCTATGGTTTAGAGGTGATGCGAACTTATTTGGTGGAATTGAGCTTGATATACCTAAAATTAAAGGCCTAACCCTAAAATTTGAATCTAATCCGTTTGATTATTTTTCATTTAGTTGTTGTGGAGAAGGTCTTTCAGCCCAGTCCTTTGATGCAAGAAAAAATGAATCAGATATTAATTACGGTATTAGTTATAAGTATAAAAATTATGGGAATATTGATTTTTCATATATTTCTGGCAACACTTGGAATGTAAACTTTTCAATAGGTTTTTCTGCAAAAAAACCTTTAAGAAAAAAGAATAAATTCAATCCAATAATAGAAAATAATTTCTATAATGAGAGTACTAAAAATGAATTTTATTTAGATATTTTAGAAAATTTAAATAAAAATAGACTTTATCTCCAAACGGCATCACTTGATGAAGATGAGCTAAGCATTACTATTGATTCTGCTGATCACATTAATCCAATTATCTATGCCTCAAGAGCTGCATATATTGCAAATGAAGTTTCTGATTTTAATAATATTGATATAGACACAATATATGTTGGTCATGTCAGTCGCGGTGCTCAAATTAATAATATTTCTTTTAGGACATCTGATTTAGATCTTGAAGAAAGATTGCCTAACGTACTAATAAAAAGGTACTCAAATAGTCAAAACATTGAATCAAAAAACTATGAAAAGCATGAATTTAAACCCAAAGTTAATTTCCCCATATTTATAAACAGTCTTTCGCCTGATCTAAGAACCCATATCGGATCACCTGAAAAATTTCTTTACAGTGGACTGGGTATCAAGTTGACCTCAGAGATACAATTTAATAGAGAATTTGTATTTTATGCTATTTTTGGAAAATCTTTTGAAGATAACTTTGATGAGAAGACATCTAACCCAAATTCCTCTTTACCGCTTGTAAGAACTCAAGTTGTTGATTATCTCCAACAGACGTCAAAAGATATTTATATTACAACAATGGAGTTTGAAAGAATCTGGTCTCCATATAAAAATGTATATTCAAAAGTCTCTGTTGGTTATTTGGAGGCCATGTATGGCGGAGTTGCTTCAGAAGTTATGTATAAACCCTTTAATTCAAACTTTGCTCTAAGTCTTGAGGTTAATAAAGTTAAGAAAAGGGCATTTGATCAAAAGTTTTCATTTTTGGACTATCAAACAACAACCAAGCATTTAAATGTTTCCTATTATCATCACCCTTCTAATATATTAACAAAATGGAGTTATGGAAATTATTTGGCTGGAGACAGAGGATATACATTAGATCTTTCAAGAAGAATGCCATCTGGTTGGAGTGCAGGTATTTTCTTTTCAAATACCAATGTCTCGGCTGAAGATTTTGGAGAAGGAAGTTTTGATAAGGGATTCTACTTTAATGTCCCAATGAGTATTTTTAGAAAAAAATATAATAAAAATGTAAATGGCTTTAAATTAAGAACTATGACCCGAGATGGTGGACAAAAGCTTGACTTGAGAAATAGGCTAATAGATTCGTTTTATGGATCAACAAAAACGGAAATAGATGAGAATTGGAATAATTTCCTAGACTAAAAAAAAGCGGCTAATGCCGCTTTTTTATAAAATTTAACTAAATTAAGTCCCTGTAGTAGACGTTGTTGACGTTGTAGTAGTACTTGTAGTCGTTGTAGTAGTACTAGGCGTCGTAGTTGTTGTTGCCGGTGTAGTTGTTGTAGTTGTAGTTGTAGGCGCTGGTGTCGGAGCCGGTGTAGGCGCTGGTGTAGGCGCTGGTGTCGGAGCCGGTGTAGGCGC
>CEQY01144884.1_pt1 | contig 15520 bp, 11 predicted proteins | sample 361391 | NCBI WGS metagenome assembly CEQY01 (sample SAMEA2621075, study PRJEB7988) | marine metagenome | isolation source: saline water (ENVO:00002010), including | reverse complement strand
GAGTAATCAATTGTATGATAATAGCCTTGGGTTTGCGTAAAAGGTAGTCCACTTCCAAAATTCCATCTCGCATTTACTTCCCATCCCTCGCCAAAGTTCTGAGTTCCAACTAAGTTGATATTATGTCTTCTGTCAAATAATGGAGAGTAAGTTCTTATTCCATCCCACCTAGTAACTTTTCCAATTGAATAAACTACCCATAAATAAGTTTTATCATTATCATACTTTAAGACAAAATCGGTACCGTATGCATCTCCAGTTTCAATGATGAAATCCTTTTTAAGTACTTCTTCTACATCATCAGTTTCTTCATATAATTTATTTCTGTTTATATTACTTAACTGATTAAACCATTTATAATAACCCTCAACGTTAAGTGTTAGATGTTTGGCTAAATCAACTTCAAATCCAAAAATTGCATGAGTAGCTTTTTGTAAAGAGTGTTTTCTTGCAACAGTTTTACCATTATCCAGCTTGATAGAATCTTGTAAATTGTCGGGTCCAGCAAGAAATCCGTAAAATAAATTAACAACATCTCTATCAGAATTAGCAGAAATTAAGTTTTGTGAATAAACTCCAGAGGCAGCTTTTATTCTAAATTTTTCAGAAATATTGTATTTGAGGCCAATTCTTGGCTCTGGTGAAAAATTTCTAAGTGATGCATAATATTGAGCTCTAAAACTTGGGTTTATGACCAAAAGTCCTTTAATAATTTTACTGTCAATATAACCGGCTAGTTCAGTTGTATTATTTTTTTGTTCAATTTTTCTGCCCACACTATTGAAGAAATTAAAATCTGTTGTAAATCCATTAACTTCGATTCCGTATTTTATTTCATTTTCACCAAGAAAATATTTAAAATCAAAACCTAAGTTAAATCCATTTATCCTACTTTCTCTAGGGTTTAAAGTATCTCCTTCATTAATTGGATCAAGCTCAGATAAAGAAATTTTATAATCACTAACGTTAAACTTACCCATTATTAAGGCTGGAGAACTTGCAGGTACCACAACAAAATTTGATCCTACTCCCCAAGAATTCCAATTTAAATCTGAAACTGATTTATATCGAACTCTATCATTATAGCTAAACCCAAAAAAGTTCACCTTGCTACCCGTAACGCCATTTATAGATACCTTGCCATATAAATCTGTAAAATTAAATGGCAAACCATTAGAGTCTATGTAGTTATATAACTTTTTAGAGGTTTGTTCGAGATAAGAAGTTTTCCCTGAAAAAATATAAGAAGCTGTAGAATTGCTATTCGTTTCATTTAATTTTTTGATAGGCCCTTCTAATTTGAATTTAGAGCCAAACGGATTAACAGAAATTTTACCAGCATGTCTTTTTTTATTCCCATCAATGGTCGTAATATCCATAATAGATGATATTCTTCCTCCATACATAGCAGAAAATCCACCAGTATATATATCTGCACTTCGCATAATGTCAGTATCAAAAACAGAGAAAAAACCAATAGAATGAAAGGGGTTATATATGGTCATTCCGTCTAGTAATACTTTATTTTGAATTGGTGAACCACCACGGATATACATTTGTCCCCCCTGATCGCCAGTGGTTATAACACCAGGTGTAGTTTGTAAATATTGGGCAAAATCTGGTTCTCCTCCTATAGCAACTACTCTGGCCATATCTTTTGGAGTAGCTGTAATAACCGACATTTTTACTTCAGTTTTTCTCTCTTCTGCTTCTGCACTATATTCAAATTCATCGAGGACTTCGTCGTTAACCTCCATAAAGAAATTTTTAGTAATAATTTTACCCGACTTTAATTCGATTTCTTCCTCAATAGTCTTAAACTCTATATTAGATATTTCTAAAATAACCTTACCCGGACTTAGCCTATTAATCTGAAAAAAGCCATTTAAATCTGTAGAAGACCCTATTCCAGTTCCTTTTATTTTAACATTGGTTCCAAATGATGGTTCACCAGTTTCCTTTTCATAAACAGTTCCTCTTATGGTAGCATTATTTAGATAGTGAAATTTAGTTTGTGCATTAAACTCGTTAAAAAAAAGAATAGTCAACGAAAGAAATAGTATACTTTTAATTATAATCTTCATATTTCGCTCGAAGATAAAATTATTTTTCTTAATAATGACAGTTATTAATAATGACTTAATAAGAAGTAAATTATTATTAAATAAAAACTATTATTTGTCGTATATTGTTTATAAACATTTTTAAAATTGATTGATAACACTAATCATTTTGATTTAGTCTTTACAGGATGGGGTGCAAGCACTTGTATTCTAATGATTGAAATGGAAAAAACATCCCTCCTAGAGAACAAAAATATTTTAATTATTGAGCCTAGCGATAAACTTGAAAATGATAAAACATTTTGTTTTTGGGCTGAGAAAAATGATGATATATATCAGAATTTTAAATCAATAATTTCTAATAGTTGGACCAGCATCCAGATAAATGACAATAAAAGTTCTCTTATTGATCCAGTAGAGTATTTTCACGTAGACAGTAAAGATCTTTACGATTGGACAAGAAATATTATTAAAAAATATAATATTGAACATAGAAGAGAAAAAGTTGATTCAATTGAACAACATTCTAAAATTAAGATTACAACGTCTGATAATAAATATTTTTCAGAATGGGTTTTTGATAGCAGACCTCCTAATTTTAAAAACCTTATAGATAATCAATTCAATATTTCTCAATCCTTTTTTGGGTTAAAAGTGAATTTTAATGAAAAAGAACTCAATCCAGATGTTTATCATATGATGGATTTTAGAGTTTCTCAAAAAAAATCTACTCAATTTGTTTATATATTACCTTATTCTAAGCATTCTGCTTTAGTAGAGCTAACAAGATTTGGAAAAGAACTTTTGCAAGAAGAAGAAGCCAAAAGTGAATTAGATGTTTTTTTGACAAAATATTTTGGAGATTATGAAATTATAGACTCTGAAAAAGGTATAATTCCTATGAGTTCTGTTTTGCCAAAACAAATTTCAGGAGATAAATGGGTACATATAGGAACCAGAGCAGGTAATGTTAAACCAAGTACAGGATATGCTTTTAAGAATATGTACAATCATGCAAGAGTAATTTGTGAAAATGGAAAATTAAAGTCTGCTAAAGTGAAGACAAATAAAAGATTTCATTTTTATGATCAATTATTACTTATAATTTTAACTCTATGGCCTAAAAATGGAAAATTTATTTTTGAAAGACTATTCGAAATGAAATCAGCCAGATTTGTCCTCAAATTTCTTGATGAGAAAACCTCTTTTAAAGAAGACCTTTCTATGTTCTCAAAATTACAAATAGGTTTGTTTGTAAAGGCTGTCCTATACTGGGTTTTTTGGAGGTTTAAAAGTTTAATTTTTCCTTTTTTAATGATTTTATATCTATTTATAGATAGTAGTAACCCAAATAAAGAGATATTTAATTTATCAGATATTAATTTTCTTGTTCTTATAGTTGGAATGTTAACAATTGGAATTCCACATGGAGCATTAGACCATTTGACAGAGTCATTAAATAGTAACAAAAAAATCACCATAAAATTTATATTTTTTTATTTATTATTGATGATTCCTATTTTACTTTTATGGTACTGGATTCCAATTGTTGCGTTATTATTTTTTTTAATTTATTCTGCCTGGCATTTTGGAATTACTGAAACGATAAGCTGGGGAATAAAAAATTCATTTATTGGTTTTTTATGGGGAAGTATGCTTTTTATTTCTATATTTTTAACTCATTATTTAGAGTTTAAAAATATTCTTTCAGTAATGTCTATTAGTATCCCAAATTTATCTTTTGATACTAAATTAATTGGTAATCTAATTTTAATAATACCCTTAATTTTAGCTATTTCTAAGAAAAATATTAATTGGGTTTTAATAATTATATTTTTTTATATGTCATCTTCAAATAGTCTTCTTCTAACATTTGGTTTGTATTTTATTTTTGAACACAGTGTTATCGGATGGATGCATCTTAAAAATAAATTGAAACTTTCTCATTTAAAAATGTATTTAAACGCACTACCTTTTAATATTGGAGCCATATTTTTATTTCTAATTTTCAACTATTTCCTGAATTTAGATTTAAAACATGCAGTAGTTTATTCCTTTGTTTTTCTTTCTGCTATAAGTTTTCCTCACGTTATTTGTATGCATTTATTCTACAAAAACAAGTATCAACTTTAAACGTATCTTTTATCTAAAGAAAACTTATCTGGATTTTTTGGAGTTTTTGTCTTATAAAAAGCCATAATTTTTCTCATATCATAGTCCTTATTTTCCGATGTATATATAGGACCTCCAATTCCTGCAGTTTTAGTTCTATAATCTAAATAACCAAAGCAAATAGGTAGATTGTTATCTTTAGCAAGGTGATAAAAACCGCTTTTCCATTTGGTTCTCAATGATCTTGTACCTTCTGGAGTAATACCCATTGCAAATTCATCATTTCCTCTAAATAAATCAGCCATAATATCTACATTTCCTCCTTTTGTCTTATTTTTTGTATCTATTGGTAACCCACCAAGTGGTCTTATAATTAAATTAAAAGGGAATCTAAACCATTCTTTTTTAATAGTAAATTTGTAAGGAATTTTTAAAATTTTAAAAAGAAAAATTGCATAGAATAAATCCCAATTACTAGTATGAGGTGCCCCAATTAAAACACATCTTTTATATTCTTTTGGAATATTTTCATCAACTTTCCAACCCAATATTTTTAAAAGAACTCTATACACTTATATTACGAACAAGATATTTCCATTAAAATAGTGCAAATTATTGCGCCTACTGTCCCAACTGCATATCCAACTACTGCAAGTAATACTCCGACAGTTGCAAGGGATGGGTGAAATGCAGAAGCTACAATTGGTGCAGAAGCTGCTCCTCCTACATTTGCTTGACTGCCTACAGCTAAGAAAAAGTAAGGTGCTTTAATAAGTTTAGCAATCAATATTAAAAGTACTGCGTGAATCAACATCCAAACAAATCCTATAGATATTAAACCTAAATTATCAAATATCATTGTGAGATCCATCTTCATTCCAATAGTGGCAACAAGAATATAAATAAATACACTTCCAAATTTACTTGCGCCTGCTCCCTCATAGTTTTTAGCTTTTGTAAAGGATAGTAAGATGGCAATAATTGTAGAAATACTAATAAGCCAAAAGAACTTAGATTCTAAAAAAGTAAATATATTTCTTGTACTTGCACTATCAATAGTAGAAATATAATTCTTAAAAGAAGGGCCCAGAAATCCAGAACAAAAGTGTGCAAAACTTACAGTTCCAAAAGCTATTGCCATAATAATTATTATATCAGTTAGAGTAGGGTTTCTTTTAACTTTTTTTGAGAAACTAGAAACCTTTTCTTTAAGGGATTCAATAGAAGAGTTATCAGCATTTAACCATCTATTGATTTTATCTGATTTACCAATTCCTATTAATATAATAGACATCCAAATATTGGCTACCACTATATCTACAAATACCATTCCACCATATAATTGTTGGTTATAGCCATAAATTTCTAACATTGCAGTTTGGTTAGCTCCTCCACCAATCCAACTTCCAGCTAGGGTTGAAAGACCACGCCAAACAGCATCAGGTCCAATACCACCAACTGTTTCAGGTGAGATTATAGATATTAATAATATAGCAATTGGTCCACCGATTATAATACCAATTGTTCCTGTAAAAAACATGGCCAAAGCTTTCCAGCCCAATCCAAATACAGCTTTTAAGTCAATGCTAAGAGTCATTAAAACCAAAGCAGCAGGAAGTAAATACCTGCTTGCCACATAATAAAGATTGGATTTTTGTATAATTAATTCTCCAGAACTATTTACTGTTTCCCATTCGGGAGCAATTATTCCAAAAGAAGTTAGTACAGCCGGTATCAAATAGGCCATAAAAAGACCAGGAACAATTTTATAAAATTTTTCCCAGAAACCTTTTTTAAGAGATTCTGTATAAAAAACAAAACCTAATGCAATTAACAAGATTCCAAAAACAATAGAATCATCAGTAAATAAGATATCTGTTTTCATTATGAGCTATAATACGATAAAGAAATTTATTTTTTATGATATGCTTCAGATAATTTTTTCAACTCATCTCTCAGATCAGTAATTTTTTCATTATTTTTTTGAATCTTAACTTGAAAATCATCAAACATTTTTCCTTTAGCGTTTGAAAAAAAACCTAAATTATTTTCTAACTGTGTTGTTTCTTTTATGGTCTGATTTATTAATTTATTAATTCTATTTTTTTCGTCTATAAAAGCTTTATCAGGGTTGGAAGAATTGGACAAAAATGAAGCTTTTACAGCTCTTTTTATTTGATGATTTTCCTCACTAGAAAATTTATTATTCGAACAAAAAAGACTAATAATTTCATCAAATTGCTTGCTGATATCGCTCGATTTTTTTCTTGGAACTTCACCGACTTCCTGAAATCTATTAATAAAGTCCATAATTTTAGAAAAATTAATTTTAGTTTCTTTTTTTATTTCATCTAATAAAGAAATTTTAGACTTAAGATTTTCTTTCTCCTTATTTAAAATAGCGTTTTTATTTTTATTTTTTGCATCAAAGAAATTATCACATTGAATTCTGAATTTTTTCCATAGTTTTTGTTCAGCAAATCTCCCAGAGTGCCCAATATTTTTCCATTTTTCTTGAAGTTTTTTTATCAACAATGGATTACTATCATTTGCTACATTTTCAACATATTTTTTAGCAGTTTCAATTAATAATAGTTTTGAATTATAATTTTCTTTTAGTTGTCCTTTTTCAATATTGAGAATCTCTTTTCTTTTAGCAAAGAACTCATCAAAATAAGATCTAAACTCTTTCCATATTTTATCACTTATATTTCTTGGTACAGGTCCAGTTTTTTTCCAATTTTCTTGTAGTCTTTTGAACTGAGATGTTACGGATTCTAATTTTTTTGAGTTTGATATATCTTCATTAACTAACTTTTTAGCTTCCTGAATTAATTTATTTTTAATGTCTAAATTTTCTTTTAGACTGGTTTTTAAATTATTATAAAATTCTCTAATTCTCTTCTGAATTAAATTTACTTCAGCCCAATAGTTTTTCTTTATCTCATCCCAATGCTCTTTAAATGTAGGTCCAATTTCTTCCCATTTGGTTTGTAATAATTTTAATTCTGTCTGAACTTTTTTAATGTCTTTAATTTTTGCCAGCTCTTTTATTTCATAAATGATTTGATTTTTTAGTGAAAAATTTCTTTTTAAATCATTTTCTTTTAATTCTTTATATATATTAAAATTATAATTGAAAGCTTCATTTAGCTTACTAAATTCCCTCTGTAAACTATGTTCATTTGGAATGGATACATTATCAATTTTATTCCATCTATTTTTAATTTCTTTTATGCCACTTGCTAAATCACTAAGTTTTTCTTTACTATTAATTAAATTTTGAAATTCTTTAAGAATTTGTTTTTTAGTTTCAGTGTTTTTTTTCTCTTCTATTTTTCTTTTCTCTTTTTTCCTTTTTAATTCATCCCTGAAAAGTTTGATAGACTTAATAATTTCAATGTTTTTGGGATCTTTTTCTGGATTTTCTAATTTGTTTGATTCTGATTTATTAAAGTCTTCAATTTCTTTTTCAAGAATTACTTCAAATATTTTTATTTGGTGTTCAGCTTCCTTAATAGCTAGCTCGTTATCCGCCCCTAAAAAGCTATTGATATTTTTTAATATCTCATCTTTATTTAATCCCATTTTTATTTATGTAGATAGATTTTTTAAATTTTTAAAATTATTCTAGAGCTCAGTTTCTATAATTTTAAATCATTTTATTGATTAAATGTTGAAAATTAGTGAATTAACGTAAATTATCTTAAAATTAATTTTTCAAATTTAGCTTAATATATTTTCTTGGAGCGTATTCTTTAATTATATAATATGATGATTTATTTGCTGCAAATGTATCAAAAGATAAATTATCTCTAACTTATTATGATGAATAAATTTTCTCTAATTGTAAAATCTTTAATTTGCTATTTTTTGCTTCAAATTTCTTAACTACATTTAACACACGTACTGACTTCAGGCATTAATTTTATTCTGTTAATATTTATCTCTTTTTTACATTTCCTACAATTTCCGAAATCTTCCGTTTCTATAAGAGATAGATTAAATTTTAGTTTTTTCAATTTTTCTTCTGAATTCCTCAACATTCTATCTACAATAGTTTTATTGTTGATTGCATCCATTCTACTAATTCTTCCTATTGAATTTTCTGGTTCGATAGGTTTGGCTAATAATTTTAAATCTGCTATTTCAGTTTTTATTTTAATTATTTTTGTTAAAATGATATCTCTAATTAGAGTTTTATTCAATTTTTGTTTGTTTTTTAGTTTTTTTACTTCCCCTATATAATGGGATATGTACCAACTTAGTTTCAATTGGTCCATTAAATAATTTAATTCTCCTTTTAGGCCTCAGACCAATATGCTTTAAGCTTTCTAAATCTCCACTTAGTATCCATGCATCTGATCCGCTCCAAGAATGTTTGAGTCTTGTTCCAATTTTTTCATAAAACAAGTGATTTTTATCTTGAGATATTCTAATATTATAAGGTGGATTAATAATTAACATTGAATTTTCAATAGGTGCCTCTAAATCAAAAAAATCTTTAAGATTGATTTTGCAGTTATTATTAGAAAATACATTATTCACATTATTTCTTGAAGCTATTATCATCTCATTAAAATTATCAAAGCCCATTATTATTGGTTTATTATCATTTATTTTTTCCAGAGATTTTGCTTTTAATTTTTCCCATAAATTATGGTTGTAATCTTTATGATTCATAAATCCAAAAGATTTTCTTTTTATTGTTGGTGGAATATTTTTTGCAATCATTAATGCTTCACATATAAAAGTCCCAGACCCGCACATAGGATCTATCAAAGGTCTTTTTAAGTCCCATCCACTAAACTTTATAATCCCTGCTGCCAAGACTTCATTTAAAGGCGCAACTCCCGTCATGGTTCTATATCCTCTTTTAAATAGTGAGCTGCCTGAAGTATTCCAAAGCAAATTCACTTGGTCGTGTGAAATTCGCACTAAAAATTTATGATCTGGGGTTTCCCTATCTACACTTGGTCTTTTGCCAAGTCTTTTTTTAAACTGATCAACTATGGCGTCTTTTATCTTTAGTGAAGCATATTTAGAATGGTTAAAAAATGGAGAGTTAACTACGCTAGATATCGAGAATGTTTCATGAATAGAAAATTCATTTTCCCAAATAAAATCATAAGCGCCATTGTAGAGTTCATTCTCATTGCTTGCTTTATAATGATGTAATTCTACAAGAACATCTAAAGCAAGTCTACACCATAAGTTAAGCGAATAAATTATTTCTAAGTCTCCATTGAGATATACAGCTCTTTTGCCAACTTCTGGTTTTATATTGGTAATTTGAAAAATTTCTTCTGAAAGAATTTCTTCAAAACCGGCAAATGTTCTTACTATGATTTTCATTTAATTTTTAATTTTCATTATCCTCCATCTCTTCAAAATCTACGTATAGATCGTCGTCCATTTCTACTTTTTCAGAACTATTTTTCCCAGAGTTTTTTCCAGTGAATTCTTTCATCATTTCTTCCATAGGGTTTTTACTACTTTTTTCAGTTGATTTACCAGAAATTTTATCAATAATAATTTTAATACTTGAAATTCCTTTTTGAAAAGTAGAAACCATGAAAAAAAAGCCAAAAAAGCCAAAAATGGTTTTTAAAATGGGGGCTTGATAAAGACCTTGAATAGTCTCATTAAACCAAATATTTAACGGGTTTAGGTGAATTATATCTCCAAACTGAGGAAAGCCTATACAGGCTGTATATACAACCATAGAAACTCCAATAATATGGTTTTCATATTTAAGTTTCTTTGAAATGGAGTTACTAAAATTAAATTTAGATTTTAATCCGAAATTAGTTGCTAGACTAAATAGTGATCTTTTTTTATTTAACTTACTAGCCATATATATAAATAAAAATAATCCTCCTATAATATACGTAGCGGATACATCATACGCATTGGCACTAATGTTTTGAATATGGTTTAGGCAATTAGTAAAAGTAATATTGCTAAGAATTAAAAATTTTAAAGCTGATAAAACATAATCTAATGGAATATTTTCATTAAATCCAGTTATAAATCCTTTGGGAAGTTTAATTATTAGCCACCAAACCAAATTGTATATTATATATACAATACTTAAATTAAAAATTAATTCTAAAATATTCATCAAGCAAATATAGTTTAATGCTTAATAATTGAATAAATAACAGTAATATTAAGATTTCCCAATTATATTAGTTGTCAATTAAATTTTATTATGAAACTTAAAGTATTTCTTTTATCAATCCTATTTTCATTTCAAGTTCTTGAATTCTATCCTCATGAGGGTATGTGGATACCATCTTTATTAAAAATAATTGAGGGCCAAATGCAAAGCAATGGTTTGGAGCTTAGTGCTGAAGACATTTACAGTATAAACAAATCAAGTTTAAAAGATGCTATTGTACATTTTGGAGGAGGGTGTACGGCTGAAGTTGTGAGCGACAAAGGGTTAATCTTAACCAACCATCATTGTGGCTATAGTCAAATTCAACAGCACAGTACAGTTGAAAATAATTACCTGAAGAATGGCTTTTGGGCTATGAATTTTAAGGAAGAACTCACCAATCCTGGTCTTACAGCAACTTTTATAGTAAGTATTAAGAATGTCACATCTGATGTTTTTAAAGGATCTTTAAATGTGGATAATTCTGAACAAATAATTGCTGAAAATATTTTGAAAATTCAAAATGAAGCTAATGAAGCTACAGGCTATAAAAATGTAATTAAACCATTTTATTATGGGAATAAATATTATATGATAACTTCTAAAACTTTTAAAGATGTTAGATTAGTAGGAGCTCCACCAAGCTCTATGGGGAAATTTGGAGGAGATACTGACAATTGGGTTTGGCCTAGACATACCTGTGATTTTTCAGTATTTAGGATATATGCTAATAAAGATAATGAGCCTAGTGAAATCTCATCAGAAAACATCCCATATGAAGCATCAGCTTCACTTGACATCAAAATAAGTGGGATTAAAGAAAATGATTTTAGTATGGTATTTGGATTTCCTGGGAAAACAGAGCAATATCTAACTTCTAAAGCAGTTGATAATTATATCAATCAAATCTTACCTGCAAGAATTGAGATGAGAAAAAGTAGCTTAAAATATATCGATGCAGCAATGGATTTAAGCGAGCTTAATTATATTAAATATGCATCAAAACAATCAAGAATTAGTAATGCTTATAAAAAATGGATTGGACAAGATATTGGACTTAGAAAAAAAGAAGCTTTGGAGAAAAAAATAAAGTTAGAAAAAAATTGGATTTCTAAAAATCCAGCAAATCAGAAAATATTAGATAAATTATTTTTAGTTGAAGAAAAAAAAATCAAGTATCAATTAGCTTACAGTTTATTTATAGAATTATGGTATTATGGTCCAGAAATTATTCGGTTTTCAAATGGTTTTAATAAGTTAGAAAAGGAAAAAGATTTTGAAGAAAAGTCTTTGAAAAAAAGGGAAAGTATCAAAAATTACTTCAAAAACTATGACGTAAATGTTGATGAAAATATTTTCAAATCCTTATTGCCAATTTATCTCAAACACTTAGAAGATGATCTAGAATCTCCAATGGTTAATTCATTTATTGATAAACATCAAAATATCAATAACTATGTGGAATATTTATATGAAAAAAGCTCTTGGACATCTTTAGAAACTACTGAAAAAGTTTTGACTAATAATCAAAAAAAGTTTGGTAAAATTCTAATGAATGATCCTGTCTCTAAATTTTCATTGTCGATTTATAATGATTTTAGAAATAACATATTACCAAAATATAGACAGCTTGAAAAAGAGCATGATCTGCTAATGAGAACTTATCTAAAAAGCCTAATAGAAACTTACCCTGAAAAAACTTTTTTTGCTGATGCTAACTCAACTTTAAGATTAACTTATGGTAAAGTTGAGGGTTCCTTACCAAAAGATGGAATAACCTATAATTGGTTTACAACTATTGATGGAATTGTTGAAAAATTCAATACTGGAGAATCAGATTACAAAATCCCAAACAGATTATTAGAACTATATAATCAAAAAAATTATGGTAAATATGGATCAGGTGGTACACTTAATATTTGTTTCCTTGGCTCTAATCACACTACAGGCGGAAATTCCGGAAGTCCAGCTTTAGATTCTAAAGGCAGATTGATAGGGATTAATTTTGATAGAACTTGGGAAAGCACGATGAGTGATATACTATTTGATGAAGATATTTGCAGAAATATTATGGTTGATATTAGATATATATTATGGGTAATAGATATTTATGCAGGGGCAGGTCATTTGATAAGTGAAATGAACTTAGTAAAAGATTAATTACTAATCCCCAATATAATTAGGGCTTCTTTTATCTAAGAAAGCACTAACACCTTCTTTGTAGTCCTTGGTTGAAGCTGCAATAGTTTGTAATTCTTTTTCCAAATCCAATTGATTTGCTAAATCGTTTTCATAGCTTTTATTAAGTAAAGTTTTAATTAGGCCAATAGATTTGGTTGGCATTAAAGAAAGTTTTTTTGCAAAGCTGAAAGCAACTTCATATCCACTCTCATCTTCAACGCTTTTATAAATCATTCCAATTTTTTCAGCATCTTCTGAAGATATTTTTTCTCCGCTAAACATCAATCCCATGGCTTTTTGTCTTCCTATAATTCTTGGAAGATAATAGGTGCCTCCAGTATCGGGAACTAATCCAATATTTATAAAGGACTGAATAAATTTAGCAGATTTAGCTGCAAAAGTAACATCACAACAAATGGCAAGATTTGCACCAGCACCAGCTGCAATGCCATTAACAAAACAAATTACAGGCTTTTTAATAGATTTTATTTTTTTTACTAATGGATTGTAGGTGTGATCAATAATTTCATTTATTGGGGGACCATCATTTTTAGTGGCCTCTTCTAAATCCTGTCCAGCACAGAATGCTCTTCCAATTCCACTCAAAATTATAGCTCTAATATTTTGATCATTATTACATTTTTCCAAAGCATGTAAAACTTCATCTGCCATTTGATAATTAAAACTATTAAGGACATCGGGTCTATTTAGTTTAATTTCAGCAATATGATTAACTGTATTGTGCAAAATATTATGGTATTTCATTCTGTATTTTATAAGTAAATAGTAAACAACATTTATCGTTAAAAAAAATTTAACGAATTTCGTGGAAATTTAATAATAAATAAAATGGCAAACTTCTTTTCAGTTAAAGTAAATGAAATTCACAAACAAACCCATGACTCTGTTTCACTTTCATTGGATGTTGGTAATGAAAATTTAAATGAATTTAAATTTGTTCCAGGTCAATACATTACCATAAGGGCTAATATTAATAATGAAGATTGTAGAAGATCATATTCAATTTGTTCCTCTACAAGTGAAATTTTAACGGTTGCTGTGAAAAAAGTCTATAAAGGAAAAATGTCAACCTATATTAACGAAAATTTAAATGAAGGAGATCTAATTGAAATTCAGGCTCCTCAAGGTAATTTTAAGTTAGAAGAAATCAATCAATCTAACTCAAGGAAATTTGTTGGATTTGCTGCTGGTTCAGGTATTACACCCATTCTTTCTATGATTAAAGAGCTTTCAAGCTATGAAAAAAATTCTCAATTTTTATTATTCTTTTCCAATAAAACTTCAAATGATGTAATGTTTAAAAGAGAATTGAACTTATTGTCAAATAATAACATTACAATCAAGTATTTATTTTCAAGGGAGAATGGTGAAGATGAACTGTATAATGGAAGAATTGATGAACAAAAAGCAAAAGAATTATTAAAATCTAATATGGAATATTTAAATGCAGATGCGTTTTATTTATGTGGTCCAGAAGAAATGATTTTTTCTACAAAAAATGTGCTGGAGTCTTTTGGAGTTAATTCATCTAAAATAAAGTTTGAACTTTTTACTGCTCCTGTAATTGAGGAAAATAGCTCAAAAAAAGAGAATTTAAATGTTGAGTTTGAAGGAGATTCACATGTTACAGTAATTTATGATGATGAAGAAGTTGAATTTTCTCTTAATAGAGTTGGCGAAACAATTCTAGATGCCGCTATGGATAATGATTTAGATGTTCCTTTTTCATGTAAAGGGGCTGTTTGTTGTACTTGTAGGGCTAAAGTAAAAGAGGGTTCAGTAATAATGGATGCTAACTATGCACTTTCCGATCAGGAGGTTGAGGATGGATATATTTTAACTTGTCAATCTCACCCAAATAGTGAAAAAGTAATCATTGATTTTGATTAAGTTTACATAATTATAATCTATTAGATTTTTAATAATTAAATTAGAATTCAAATTTTAATATTAGAGTATTTTGAATATAGTTATTACAGGTTGTTCAAAAGGTATTGGCTTAGAGCTTGTTAAAATATGGTCTAAGAAGCATCATGTATATGGCATTTCAAGAGATATTGATAAGCTTAAAGAATTAAAATCTTCACTATCCATGCCTGAGAATTTTGATTTCCTTGCTTACGACATAACTAATATAAATGCCGATATTCTTAATAATTGGATTCAAGAAGATAATATAGATCTTCTTGTTAACAATGCAGGAATGCTTATAAATAAGCCATTTAAGGAAATTCATTACGATGATTACAGAAAATTAATGGATGTTAATTTTTGGGGAGCTTTTAATTTATCTCAATTATTACTGGATAAACTCACTAATGCTAAGGGGCAAATTTTTAATATTTCAAGTATGGGGGGTGTGAATTTCTCTTCGAAATTTCCTGGGTTATCTTTATATAGTTCTTCAAAAGCTGCTATTTCAATTTTAACTGAATGTTTGTCTGAAGAGTTAAAAGATTTAAATATTAGGGTTAATGCTTTTGCATTAGGATCCGTGCAAACCGAAATGCTTGAAAAAGCTTTTCCTGGTTATGAATCAGGAATAAGTACTCAAGAAATGGCATTATTCATTGTTAATTTCATTTCTTCTTCTAAAAACTTAGTTAATGGGCAAGTTATAAGAGTTTCAAAAAGCAATCCTTGAACCCTGATTTCCAGTTAGATATATTTCTCTTTGTAAATTTTTAAATTTAATAGTCAAAATAGTTGTTGTTTTTCAAATATCATAGTATGTTTGCACCCCGAAAAATGTTGTTTATGTGCTTGTGTTAAACTTTAACAATGAAAAAAAATTATTTTTTTTACATTTTACTTGTTTGATATAAATTATAAATTACCTTTGCCGGCCGATTGTGATTCCAAAAGAGGTTTCACATTAAGAAATTGAGATTTATTCTCACACAAAATTTAAGTTCTTTGAAGTATTGAAGTAAAGAATTAAAAGACTAGCAAACCCTGAGATTTGTTTCAACAAAACTTA